>TARA_B110000977_G_scaffold53723_3_pt1 | contig 14607 bp, 8 predicted proteins | sample TARA_B110000977 | Tara Oceans TARA_B110000977 (sample SAMEA4397798) | marine metagenome | biome: Polar Biome; feature: [SRF] surface water layer (ENVO:00010504); material: water (ENVO:00002006), including particulate matter (ENVO:01000060) such as... | depth 5 m | reverse complement strand
AGGCGGAGTAGCCTTGAAACGCGTTCTAACTCAGACGTCTTCTCTGTGATCTGCTTCGAAATAAATTCAACCGCCTCCGCGTTTTGAGTAGCCCCGATGGCATCCATAAACGCATCCAAATCGTCCACTGTGTTTGTAGGAGTAGTTAGTCTCGCTTCCGCAGCGCGCTTCTGCGCCTTGTCATGTTCCACCGTTAAAGCCTCCAAACTCGCCTCGAACACGTTCTTCTTTTCCCACAGCGTCGCCGCCGTCTCGACGACTTGCGTGACCTTCTCGTTTCGTATTTCGAAACCTTTCTTCTCTTCCTTCCGTCGTCGTTTGTTCGCCGCACTACTAGTCCTGTCGAAGAACCCGTCATCCGAGTCAGAACCGTAACATGATTCGTCTGAGTCGTAAGCATTAGAGACTTTCTTTTTCTTTTTTGTTTTGTCAGCTGTACTTTGACTCTTCCCCGAAATACTGGCGCGCAGCGATTCATTCAGCGTTTCATCCGCGTCTTCGATTTCCTCTTCTAGTTTTTCCAGAGTTTGTTCGTTTCGGTGTAAAGTCGTTTGCTGGCCTTGCGATAGCGGATTCGAGCTACTCTCTTTGGCTCTGATACGCTCGTTTTCAGTACGAAGCGCGTTGATTTTGTCTTCCTTTTTCTTGATTTTTTCTCGTTGCTTTTGTTGTTTTTCCGAGAATGTTCCGTCGTGGTCGCGCCAATCTAATGATGCGAGCTTTACATCGAGTTCACTCGGCTCGTCGTTCGGAACGTCACTAATTCCCCACGTCGCTCCGGATGCGTTGTTCGAAATCGATGGCTTTCTTTCCTGTTGTTGCCTTTGTTTGTTTATCTCGACAGCTTGCTCCTCTTGCGACATTTTCTCCAGCGCTCGTAACTTACGCCGCTCGTCTCTGCTCAAGCCCTCTTCCGGCATCAGCTCGACCGCGCCGGAAACCACAAACACCCGGGAGCTTTGCCCGAACTTGATCTGGTCACCCACGAACACGGGGGCGTGCACGCCGGGTTTCAGCCGGCGCTTGTTCACGAACGTGCCGTGCGTGCTACCTGGGTCGAAAATGAACGCGTCTGAAGAGCCCTGAGTAAACTGCACCACCGCGTGCAGCCGCGAGGACGACGGGTGCTCCAACACCACGTCGTTGTCCGGTGTACGGCCCAAGGTCACGAAATCTCGGCCGCGGAGATCAACCACATCAACAATAGCTCCGTCCTTCAGCACTTCCAGGGAGAAGTCCTCGGAGCTAGGACCGGACCAGTCAGGCACTGAGTACCCGCTGGGAGTCGCGCGGGGGTGAGAGGCGGGCGATGCCTTCGCAGTCGAAGCACCGGAAGCCTCGGGAGGCGGCGCGATCTCGGCACCCGAGGATCCCCCAGCAGAGAACAAGGGAGGAGGTGGAGGCATGGCCCGTGATCCTCCGTCATTAACCTTACCCAAGGTCATGTCGAAGCGAGGTGGGGGTGGGGGCATACCCATCGCGAGTGACGCAGCGGGCGCCACTCCTGCCCGTCCGCGTTGTGACCGGAACGTCAGGGGAACTCGGACGAATTATTCGCGACCGAAGTCGAGGTGCCGAAATCGCGCGAGCGACAACTGGCGCAAAAATTTGAACGTTTCTTGGACAACTTGGATGGGTCCATCGGGTTGGCACACCGACCCGTGCGGGCGGTGAGGTAAGCGGCGGCGCACGGACGGACATCCCAAGTGAGCACTGCAGTGTGACACCACAACAGACCGTCGTTGTCGTGGAATCGGTATAGTCTTGACGCGGAGGACATCATCCGAGTCGGATCATCTTTCTCGGATTGGAGTTCGTTAGATATTACGTAGCACCGAAACTTTCGTTCGTCACGAAGTACTCCCTACTGCAACGATGCCCACCGTCCGCGACCTGTGGGCCGCGTCCAGTGCCAAGGGGGGCATGGAGCTGAAAATCGAATTTGAGTACGACGAAAACGTCACGGTTGTGATGGCTGCGTTCCGGGAGCGCACCAAAACGCCTCACGCGAGCATGCCGCTAGTCCATCGCGTGGATGTGTTGAGGGAACGAATTTCCGATCCTGAAACGGAACCAAACGGCTGGAGCACGCGAAAACGCAGGTTCTTCACACACAACGACGCCCCCGAGTGGGTCCGGAAGCTATCAGGAGGCGAATACCTAGTCGGCATCGAACGCATAGAGTGGAACGAAAACCAAGGCGCCATGCGGATGTACACCGTGAATGAGTCGCACGCCAACAAAATCGTCGCCGAGGAGCTGTGCGTTATTTCTAAACACCCTCAATTTCCAGAGAGTAAAACGGTCAAGACACTCACTGTACGCGCCCGACTGTGTATCAGGGGCTGGTGGACGTTAGGCATCTCGCACGTGTGTGAGAAGTTTTTGCTGGGGTCGTATGACAAGTTGGTGCAACAAGGGAAGCGAATCGAGCTTGAGGAGATTACCCGGTGGCGTCAAAGCGGGCGGGCGGAGAAACTGTTACGGGACGCGTTCGTACAAGCGGAGGCGAGGAAAACGAAAGCACTGGAGGCGAGTGACTCTCCTGTTTCCCCGCTGTTCACTGGCCGAAACAGAGAGACCTCGGTACAAGACAGAAGTACAACCTCGGTACCCGGCACCACCACGAGCGTTGACGGGCTGGAGGTTGAAACTCTAGAGCAGTTTGAGCGCTTGATGGTATCGGAGTTCTCCGAGTCCGAGTACGACTCCGTGTCTGCTGTGGGGACATTGGGTATGACACCTGTGACACCTCGCAGAACTCCTGATACCAGAACTCCTGGCACGCGTGACTCCAATAACTCGTCAATCGGCCCGGACGAAGACCAGTGGCTCGTGATGCGTTACGAAGACGGATTCAAAACGCCCGTGTCGAAAAATCGATTTGACGATTTGAATAAATCCACTGCGCCGCCCAGTGCGTCGCCTCAATTTCCGGGAAACCCAGTGGAGTGGGCAGATAATGAGTCGTCACCCTTGTACGTCCCTATCGAAGAGGTGGAGGAGGTGGAGCAAAGTGATTATCAAAGTAACGAAAGCGACTCCAACACTCTGGGTAATGACTTTTTCTCAGAAGCGGTGGTTTCGTCCCCCGCGTCGCCGATTTTGGTATCAGATCCGGAGGACGAAAGTTTAAAAAAACTCGGCACCCCGGGCGCTGCGGCGCGGTTGTTTCTTTCGCCCGCGACAGCGAGTGACGAGCGACGGGTTCGATTAGCGCATAGGCAAGCGAGCAGGAAGAAGAACCTCGCGAAAGATTTGGCGTTTCGGGACGAAGAGGAAGCGTTTGCGAAAAAAATGGGGCTTGAGACTGAAAAAGAGCGGTTCACCCGGGTGAGTTTAGGGTTCAGGAGAGTGATGACGAGAGTGGCGGTGGTGTGCGCCGTGGCGGGGATTATGCACGAGCGCAGGGAGTCGTTGAAGCCGCTCAGCCAAAAGTTGAAGAGCTTCGCTGTGAGTGCCAAGCGGCGTGCTGGGTTGTGGAGGGCGAAGAAATTAAAAAAAGTAACTTCGGTGAAGAAAGAAGTTGTATCTTTGGAGACGTCTTTGAGTGAGCCTTTGGATGGGGCTTCGGTGGAGGTTAGTGAGGGCGGCGAAGTTAAAGCGACCATAGCTGTGAGCGGTGCGTGAGTGATTGAAATATCAGAAAGTATTGATAGCAACGGCAAGAGAAAGTTTTGGCCACGAAATAATTTTCGTTCAGGCTCCAAAAATTCTCTTTCTGATTTCGTTTCGGGAACTTACAATCGTTTCTTACTTCAGTCGGCGCGATGGAGACCCCGGGGGCGGATGGGGATGCTCTCGAGGCTCCACTGTTGTCCCCCGGGCTTGAGGCTCGAGTGCATCGACGTGAAGGTGAATCTGTGGTGCGTGCTGATAGACCTGCAATAGAACTCGAGCGGTTCCCGACGCGAACATGGAGAGATTTCCTCGGGAATCTGATTCGTTCTCGGAAACGAACAACAAACCACTGACGACCTCACCGCTTTTCTGACACCTTCCCCAGGACGACGGCGGTTCTTCCGACACACAGTCGCCCCATGTGCACGACGACGGCGTTGACACGACTCATCAACCCAAGCCCAAGCTCCCAAGTTTCGGTCGCTTGTTGTCTCTCGCCAAGCCTGATGCGAATTTTTTATTCGCAGGACTTTTTTCCCTGTTCCTTCGATTGCCCTTCTCCCTCGCTGCGCCGCACTTCACCAGTAGAGCAATAGGCGGCACAATCGACGGCGACACTGAAAAAGCAAAAGTCAACATCAAAGCCTTCGTCATCGCCGGTGCTGTGAACTCGTTTCTAGACTTCTTCAACGTTTTCCTGTTCAGTTTGGTGCAGGCCAAAATCGTCCGTCGATTGCGCTCCACATTGTTCCAAAAAATCATGTCACAAGAGATGGGTTTCTTCGACGCCACCACCTCTGGTAGTTTAAGTTCTAGGTTAACCTCTGATTGCGTCACTATTGGAAGTGACCTCTCATGGGTGTTAAGGAACGTCGCGGAAGCAATTGTGCGGGTTTGTGGGATCTCGATATACTTGCTAGTGCAGAACGTTAAATTAGGAAGCGTGGCGTGTTGTGCCGCGCCGTTAGTCGCGGTGTTCGCGCGCGTATACGGCGAGTGGATGGCCCGGAACGCGAAGGCAAGTGCAGACGCGTTGGCAGACGCCAGCGCCGTAGCCCTAGAAGCTATTGCGAACAAAAAGACAGTCGCCTCGTTCGCGAACGAGAAGTACGAAGAAAGTAAATACAACAAAAAGTTGAAAACTTGGTTCCACCTGAACACTTCGCAAGCCGCCGTAACCGGGATCTATTACTCCTTAGTCTACAGTTTCTGCGCGCAGATGGCGATACCCGCGGTGTTGTTGCTCTATGGTACGCACTTAGTGTTACGTGATGAGATGCACGCGGAAAAGCTCATCGCTGTGATGCTTTACCAATCGCAACTACAGGAGTACGTCGGTAACTTACTCGATTCCGTAACTTCGATGTATAAAAGTAGCGGAAGCGCGACTGCCGCTTTTCAACTGATTGACCGGACACCGATGGGCAACCAGTCTGGAAATGAAAGTATCGATCCGGAAGTTCTTCAAGGCGCAATTGAATTTAAGGACGTGCACTTTAGGTATCCCTCTCGAGTGGATACACCGGTGTTACGAGGGCTTAGTTTGATTTGTGAACCGAATGCGATGACCGCTCTCGTCGGGCAAAGCGGCAGCGGCAAGAGCACGGTTTTTTCGTTGCTGTTGAGATTTTATCAACCTCAAGTTGGGCAAATAACTTTGGACGGCATTGACATTTATGCACTAGATAAAGCCTGGCTTCACGGAGTAATAGGGGTCGTGTCGCAAGAACCAGTGCTGTTTTCAGGTACCGTTGAGGAGAACATCACGTACTCGCTGGGAAAAGGTAAAACAGAGACTGAGATTGAAAACGGTGAACGAGAAAAAAGAAACGACGAAACGTCCGATGAGGAGTTTGGTACCGGCGATACAAACGGTCAAAAGCACACTACCTCGCCTCCCTCCCGCGCTACCATGCAAGCCTCCACCGCGGCGAACGCGCACGGGTTCATCACGAAAATGCCTTTGGGGTATAGAACTACAGTAGGCGAGGGCGGGGGAAACTTGAGCGGTGGGCAGAAGCAAAGGGTCGCCATCGCGCGGGCGATTTTGAAGAATCCAAAGGTGCTTCTACTGGACGAAGCGACGAGCAGCTTGGATTGTAAATCTGAGGAAGACGTACAGCGTGCATTAGACTTGGTTAGCGCTGGCCGAACAACACTCACAATCGCGCACAGGTTCTGCGCGATTAAAAACGCGCGGTTCATTTATAACTTGAAGGATGGAACAGTCAAAGAAAAAGGGACGCGTGAGCAACTGGTCAACTTGTATCCAAATAATGAAAAAGCGCCGGCAGGGAGTTACAAAGCTATGTACTCGATGTATGAGGGCGAGCAGTATGATTTTTAGACTATAGATATTTATGTGCACCTCGCATGTTCCCCGTTCCCCTTGGTTTGCCGTTGCAGCGCCTGTTCCTGCCACGGCTCGAGCGTTCCCGACATCGACTTCATGTACGGCGCTCTGTTTGATTTCACAAAGGTTTTTTGAATCTTTTTAATCTCGCTCGACACACGCAAGTCTTTCCCGTCGTAATCCGCCGCCACCTGGTACGATGGGTCCGTTTCCGTGACCTCTACTAAGTCGCCCGCTTTCTTTAACAGCGTTACGCAGTCGGGGGACAGGGACCGCAAGCTCACGGCGATGCCGCTGTTTTTCATCTTCGCCGCGACGTCGTCCACGGCGACCAAAGCACTACTATCCCAGAGCTTACTCTCTGAGAAGTCTAACACGATTCGCTTGGCGGATTCATTCGCGAAACAATTATCAACCGCGTCTTTGAACGAAATGACGCTTCCGAAGAAAAGAGGGCCGTTGAGCTTGTAAATCGCAATGTCCGACACGTTTTTTGGGTCTCGCTCTACTACTCGCACGGCGTCGACTTTCTTCGCTAACTTCCAGGCAAACCCGAGCGCTGATAGAACCACGCCCGAAAAAACCGCAACCGCTAAATTTGTAAACACGGTGACTAACGTCACTAGCCCGATAACCGTGGCGTCTGTTTTGGGAATCTTCGCCGTTCGCGAAAAAGAGCCCCAGTCGAATATATCGATCACGAGGCAAAGCATCGTTCCAGTCAAAGCGGCGATGGGGACACGCTCGATTATCGAGCTGCCGAAGGTGACGTACGCTAAAATTGCCAAGGCACACGTGATTCCTGCGACTCGCGTTCTCCCACCGGCTTGCACATTAATCACGGACTGACCAATCATAGCACACCCGCCCATGGAGCCGAACAAACCACACACCACGTTACCCACTCCCTGCGCCGTGACCTCTCTGTGCGTCGACGTCCTCATGACCAAGGTATCATCCACCAGTTGCTGCGTGAGTAAAGTTTCAATCAAACCAACCGCCGCAACGGACGCGGCGAAGGGAAGAACTACCCACAGCGTTTCCAAGGTTATGGGGACGGATGGCAGGTGCAACGCGGGTAACGCCCCTGACACGGGGGCGACGTCGCCAACGGTCTTGGCTAACGTGAAGAATTTTGGGGCCACTACATTTACTAATCCAGTGACTGCCACAATAGCGGCCAACGGCGTGGGTATACTCTTCGGCCATATTTTAGACATCGAGTCGTGCGCTAAAGTTTTGATGAGACACACAGTCAACGCGGTGAGGCCTATTTGCATCCACAGCGCGTTGCCGGCAAGTCCTTTGAATGTTTGCATTTGCGCGCTGCCGATAACAATCGCCAAACCGTTGACGAACCCGATCATACACGTGTTCGGGACTAAGATTTTAGAAATAGAAGTCAGTCTTTTGTATGGCGAACAGTCGGGCGGATGAATTGGGGTGTATTGGGTGCTCGTATCTCGTGTCTATACTCTATTTCGTATCGGGATGGCGAGGAATCCCTCACAGGATCTATACTAAAAACCGTCAGGGTGTACACGAAACACACTTTAAAAGGCGAGCAGGATTTTACGGGATAAAAAAACACCTACCTAGGCGGATGAGTTTGCCCAGGCGCGCGGCGCCGCACGCGAGCTGAATCGCGCCGGCCAGAAAAACAGCGACAAACAAGTACTCCGCGCCGTGTGTTTTCACTAAAGGTGCGAACACCACCGCGGTTGCGCCTGCTGCGCCTGAAATCACCCCGGGCTGCGCGCCGAGACACGCCGTGCTCAGGCCCATCAACGCCGCGGCGTGCAGGCCCACGATGGGCGACACGCCGGCGACGAACGTGAATGCCAGGGACTCCGGAACCATGGCTAGTGACACGGTGACGCCGGCGAGTACCTGCCCTATTAATGAGGAGGTTTCAGCTGGCGCGGTTTCCGCGGTATCAGTGCTGGCCTCTAGCGCGCTGGGGGATACTGTATCACCTCGCACACGGCGGCATCGTCGCGTCGCGGTTCGCACAGCGATGCACGAGAGACCCGGACGCGGCCTGAACGACACCGTGGCGGTAGATGAGGCGAGATACGCACACGACGGGCTGGCGGAGGCGACGACGCGTGTACCACTTGTGCGCGCGCGTCGCACAGGCGTCGCGGACACACGCGCGGGACGACACGCGACAGCGAGCGTCACCATCGCGGCAAATGCGTGCGAGGTGGAGTGAGTAGCAGGACAAAGTTAGGAAATTGGATACAAGGCAAATAAGGCATTTATTCTCAGAACAGAACTGGCAACTCGCGCCACGAGTATCTCACGATTTTAGTCGCGTACCGTGGTCGTTTGCCAGTTTTCATATGGACTCGTAACTAGTATATGGACGAATGATGAGCGTCGTCATACTATACGCTCTCTAGGGTTACCGCAAACCCTTCCATCACTCGCGTTCCCCCTACTTTCACCCAAAACTCAAACTAATCTTCCTCGGCGTCGACAAAATCCTCGTCGTCGTCGCTCACATCCCACGGGTCTTCTTCTCCATCGTCCATCGGGTCCAACGAAACTATGGCGTGTTTCAACAGTCGCAATGGCAGGGCTTGCTCTAACTCTTTCGGTCGTTTTCCGCCAGACGCGAGCACTACTTTACTCGCGACACTTTGCGATAAAAACGGCCGGACCGCTTCCCACACCACCCTGGTCACCACGCCCGTGGGCAGCGCGTATAGCTTATGTAACCGTTCGGGGTAGTTATCCTGGAACGTCGAGGCTAACGCGGCGACGAGCCGTAAATCAAGCTCCGTTCCCGCGGGGGCGAACAGAATCAATGAGAAACGCCCGGTGGTGAAGTCGTCGCGAGGGTGGATTGAGGTTGAGGGAGATTCTGAATTGTTTTCGTTCTTCTCAGACTTTTCAGACTTTTCTCCATCACCTCCTCCAACCCCTTCCCCCCCACCCTTACTCGCTTCCTTCACGGCTTGTTCCATCACAACGGTCATTGCTTTTATGACATCTCCCACGTCCCGCTCCTCGGACGCTTTGTGCCTGTGCGCGGCGAACATAAGCACCGGCCGTCCCGCTTTGTCCTCGCCGACGATTCGGAAGATTTTCGCACCTAGCGCTTCTTTCACGCCCTCCTCGGTCTCGTCGATTGGCAAATTCTCGCCCCGCCACGCGATGTGCTTCTCCACCATCGCCACCGCGGCGTCGAGTTTGTCGCCCCGCGCGGCACTGAAACGTGCCAGGGAGTCGCGCGTGATGCCCTCGTGGTCTCCGAACTGCTCCAGCAGCGCCGTTAACGTCTCTTGATGCGCCTCTTGTTTCGCATCGCACGCGGCTTCATCGCGTAAACGTTGTTGCTCTTCATCACCGGAGAACCACCCTCGTAAACCGGACACCAAGCGACCGGATCCGCTGTTCTCGCTGAACCACCCAGCGGGGGGGTCTTCAGGAGTGTCAGGAGGGGTCCGGAGTTCCGCGTCAACAGGCTCCTCCACCGCCATCATCAGCACGGCAAAAGGGATTCACAAAAGGGGTTTGTTACTTTGTGCCGGCTATTTCCTCGCCCCGATGCCACAGGACGTCTCGCACAGTCGGGTTCACGTAAAACCTCCGTCCTCGACCTGCGCGCCCGATCCGAACAAGCGGCGCAAGCTACTCGAGCGTCACGCGAGCACGCGCCTCCACGTCTGAAGACCAAGCCCAAGGACGCGCCGACGGAATCAATAGTGGTTTCGTGAAAAGCCGCGGGTCGTTAACGGAGAGTCGAAGTGGGAGTCATACTGCGTCAAAAGAAAGTTCCGTGGGACAATAAATCAAAGTTGCGATATCAATACGTCTGCTAAATAAATACACCTCTTCACATCAATACTCCACCCTGACCAGCACCGCGACGGTTTCGACGTGCGGCGTGTTCGGGAACATGTCCACCGGCTCGACGGATTGCAGTTTGTACCTGTGCTGGGGAGACGCGTGGTTATCGCCGCTCGACTCGTTTTCGTTTTCAGAACTTTTCTCTTCGAAGAACCGGAAAAAGTCCCTCGCCTGCGTCGCCGGGTTACACGATGTGTACACGATCCGCTCCGGGCCGATTCTGCGTAACGTGGTGATTAGTTCGTGGGTCATACCCGCGCGCGCGGGGTCCACGAGAATCACATCCGGGGTGGACGTGCCGTTAAAAAGTGCGGAGGGACTGTTTTTGTATTTATTTCCCGACTTTTCTTTTCCAGATAAACTCAACTCCTTCAGCTTCGTCAAGTCCCCCTGGAAGAACGTCGCGTTTGTGATGCCATTCGCCTGCGCGTTCCTTCGCGCGTCCCGAACCGCGTCAGGCACGACTTCCCACCCCACCACGGAGTGTGCCCTGTGCGCGAGACAAAGCCCCAAAGTCCCGACGCCGCAAAACAAATCCAAAACGACTTTTGTATTTCTTTTGTTTTCAGAGTTTTCAGAGTCATCTTCATCAAACCCGCACGCCTTCTCCACCACTTCTACGAGCTGTTCAGCTTGCGTGGTGTTAGTTTGGAAGAACGAAGGCGCTGAAACGTGGAAGGTTACATTTTTTAAACGCATGGGGAGGGTTGATGGGCCGTGTAAAACGGTCACCGTGCCGCCAACTCCGTCTTCTTCGTCGTCAGGTTGAGGAGATTTTTTACTTTTTTGGTTTTCTTTTCGACCTCCCCTTACCCAGCCCTGCCTCCGCCCTTCCGCCAGTCTCAGTTCCGGCTCCGGCGCCACGGAGGTGTGCGTTACCGACACCACATCGGGCACGTTCGCAATGTCATCCGCTAGCTGGCGTAACGCTTTTTTAGCCGTTTCAGTAACGACACACGCCGCGACGTTGACCGCCGCGCGCACGGGAACCTCCGAGGGGTTGACGCTTTTATTTCCAGACTGGTTGTCCATGGCATCAACGTTACCCACCGCGGCTACTCTCACGGTGACTGAACGTAACACCCCTTTCCCCGTGCGTCGGTCGAACGCGGGTAGGTTTACCGACACGTGTGGGGTGTTACGCAAGTGCGCTTGGATCACGGACAGCACTTCGTTCGCGGCGGGGTGTTGTAAGAGACACCCGCCGAGACTGTCGTCCGTGTCTCCTTTTTCTCGCACTTCCGTGACCTCGACAATCCCGACGTGGTTTCCTTTCGGCCTTAAACCGACTCTCGGGGGTGAATTTTTCGTCGCCCCAGGGCCAAATGCAAACTCCATTTTGTTCCTGTACCGGAAGGTGTGCGGCGCGGGCAACGTGGGGAGAATGAGGGTTTCAAGCAGGGAAGTTTGGGAACTCGAGGCGTCCTCTTTTTTCGTATCGACGACGTCATTCTCGGTAACCTTCGCCGTGCGTTTCAAAACGTCCAACACTTGTTGTCGCTTCATGTCCAGCTGTGCTGGGTACGACACGTCTTGCCAGGTACACCCGCCACACGTGTCGAAGTGCGGGCACGGAGGGGACACGGCGTGCGGCGACGGCACTGTCGCTTTCAGTTTCGTCGCCTCCGCGAACCGTCCTCCTTTTTTAACGCTCGTCACTTTCGCCACGACCGTCTCACCTGGCGTGGCCCGCTCGCACAGCACCACGAACCCGTCCGCCAAGCGACACACCCCTCGGCCGCCGAACGCCAGTGCGGTGCACTCCACCTCAACCTCGTCGCCCACCGCGAGCGGCGTTGAGCTGGCGTGCGCGGAGGATGCGGAGGACGCGGCTCGGGAAGAAGCGGCGGCGGCGGCATTGGATTGTCCGAGTTGCGATGTCCATCGAATCGGGACGGGGCGAGTACGTCCGAGGCTCCCGGCGGTAGCGTAGAGTTGGCTGACACACGTTCGTCCAATCGCACGCTCGGGAGCCGCGCAAGCGCACGCTGTCGCTCGCATCGCCGCCCTCGCACGTGCCAGCGCCGCGTGCAGCATCAATAACATTCGCAACAGTTGGAAGGCAATGAAAGGGAAAAAAAAATGCATTGTTAACCGTCAGGAGAGCTGTTGCGTATTAATACACTATTACTGCTACTAGCTAGCGTGCTAGCTAAGTACTATTAGACTGGCACGTACCACTCCGGCCACCCTTTCTCCCGGGCGTCCTTGGGTAGCGCCAGCCACGCGGCGGCTATCGCCCCCCCCAATTTCTCGTCGTGTCCGCGATAAACCCCGCCATCACCTCCGACTTCGTTTATAAACGCCTTCCCTTCTCGTCTCATTTTAATTATGTGTTCCGCGTTGGAAAACGGGTTCGTACCAGACGGCGGCGAGCCCATGTTCCCCGACCGTCGGCGTGCCATGATCGCGATGTCCTCGCGTTTGCACCCCTTCATGGCGTACTCCAAAATTGGCTGTGGATGGATAGTAGATGTCAGTTTATTGTTAGGGCGGTTGAGAAATTCATTCTAAAAAAATAAAAAACGTACCAACTCCTGTCTCTGCACCCAGTAGATGCAATCCACCGGGCACAACTCGATGGCGACTTGCGTTGTTTCCAGATCATCACCCCACTGCGTTGTGCACCGCGCTCGGCCTGCGTTGAAGTCCTCTACCATTTCGAACGTGTTCGGGGCGTACAGGGTACAGGACTTGCACCCGATGCACGCGCTTTCGTTGACGAAGACGGCGGACTTTTCGGTGTCGGTTCCATTCCATTGCGAAACCGGCCGGCCGTCGAACAAACTCCCGTTTTGGAACACTTTGCGTGATTGTTCGACTGTCTTTTTATATGCAACTCGTATCTCGTCATTCATTAGCGTGGCGTACGCGCTGTTTAAAAGCACGGCGAGGGGCTCCGCAGCGGCGCCTGCAACGTCGGGATGGACATATCGCTGTAGTTTTCGAAACGCAGACTTAACAACTGAACCATCCGCGTCGGTTTCCACGCCCAGAAGCTCGAAGAAGTCGCACGGCGCCGCGTCCAGGAACCGTGCATCGTCCGAGGAGGAGTCCGGACTAATCTCGCGGTAGTACTCCTTCGCCTCGTCAGAAAGAACCAGGGCGAGGGAATCTTGGGGGTTGTCCTGCGAAGCGAACGCCCGATGTGAGTATCTTTTGTTTGGCGCGAGAAAACCACGATGAGGCGACCGAAGGGCACCGACCGACGAACGACGAACGACATTTGGTGCCGTTTGCATTGTGAGGCATGCCATCGTGCCAGGCCTCACGACACGCGAACCAAACTCGAGGCGTTGGTCAGGTCAAGAAGCTGCGGACGTGCCCTCGGATGTGATTTGCTGAGTCAGAAAAAATGATCGGCTTTTTATCCCGGATAACCAAAAGTCGACTCCCCAACCAATCCCTCCCAGAGTCGGGCACGCGCCCGCGGTATGCCCGATCGCGATGCCCCGCCTGATTGGCGCGTGGAGGCGAGGGTGTTGATGCGGCTGGTGGTCCCGATTTGCGTCCAGATGGGAAGCCAGCAGTTGATGGTGTCGACTGACCTCATTTACCTCGGTCGACTCGGTAGATTCGCGCTCGCGGTGGGCACACTCGCATCGACCGTCTTCAACCTCCTGTGGTTTGGAATCGCCGGGTTTGGCACCGCATTTGACACGTTAGGCTCGCAAGCCCACGGCGCCGGGGATGCGGTCGCGGTCAGGAACTGGGCCGTTCTGGCGGCGGCACAACTGAGTTTGTTTTGCCTTCCCGCAGCTTTCATTCTTCTGTGTGGAAAGTGGATAGCATCGTACGTTCTTTCCCAGGATGATGAAACGTCGTCAGCAGTCGGAACCTTCTGCACCGTGCTACTATTAGGGTTGTGGCCCGCCGCGCTGACTTTGGTGCTCCAGAAGTACCTGCAGGTCAGGAACGTCGTATTACCAGTCGCGGTGACGAGTTTAATAACCTTTCTCTTGAACATCGCCGCGAACTGGTTCTTCATTTATGGATGTGGATTGGGAATAACCGGCTCGGCGCTCGCAACGACGTTCTCTAGGTTCGTCAACTTGGTTCTGTTAACAGAGTACGTGCACCGCACGCCTGGTGAACGTAACGCCATTTACGATCTCACACGAGCGATCACGACCGGTACTACTGCAGGTCACACATCCGAAAACAGTTTGATGGAACAGCTGAGCTTTGATTTGAACCAAGAGCGAGCGAGCGCCGCGGGTCACGCATCCAGCTCTACCGGTATCCCCTCAACACAGCAGTCGTCCAAAACCTTCCTGGACGTGCTCAACGAGTCGTACCGGGGTATCGACAACGCCGCGGTCACCGAGATGACCAAATTAGGGTGGCGAGGCGCAGTGATGGTCGCGGCTGAAGCGAGTTCCTTCGACGTCACTGTCGTTTTCGCGTCGCAGCTTTCGCAAGTCGCGCTGGACGCGCACATGGCGATGATGAATATCTGCGCGCTGACTTTCATGACCGGTCCAATGGCGTTCGGGATCGCGGCGAACGTGCGAGTGGGTAATTTACTTGGGAGCGGAGATGCCGATCAAGCGAAGGTATCCGCTGCGGTAGCTGTGACGATTGGAATTCTGTGGATGGCATTTTGCGCGGTAGCCATCGTGGCGAGCGGCACGACGGTGGGTGAGGTGTTCGTAGGCACCGGCGACAAAGAGGTAGTCAAGACAGTGGCGAAAATAGCCCCCTACGCCGCAGTGTTCCAAGTCGCGGATGGGGTGCTCGGTACCGCGAATGGGGTGTTACGCGCGGCGGGGAAG
>TARA_B110000977_G_scaffold199518_1_pt1 | contig 14607 bp, 17 predicted proteins | sample TARA_B110000977 | Tara Oceans TARA_B110000977 (sample SAMEA4397798) | marine metagenome | biome: Polar Biome; feature: [SRF] surface water layer (ENVO:00010504); material: water (ENVO:00002006), including particulate matter (ENVO:01000060) such as... | depth 5 m | reverse complement strand
CCCCCCCCCGTTAGACCTCATGGGCCCGCCCGCTCCGTCTGCCGAGGTATTACTCAGGGTTCCTCTTGAATCCATCTCCTGCTCCGCCGGAGCACTTGGGCACTCGCGCGCGATGTGTCCCGTCTTGCCGCACTTGAAACACTGAAACACGTTTTGGCTGCTATTTTGGTTTTGGCCATGAGCGTTAGATCCACCTTGATATCCTCCTCCCCTGCGTATCCCGTGCGCGCACTCGGAATCGACGTGCCCCGCGCCTCCGCACCGGCAACACGATTTCCCTTTTGAAGACTTTAACGATTCAGCGGCGGAGTCTTGAGGCGCGCAGCACAGGTGCCCCAGCTTCCCGCAAACGTAACACGAGATTCGCTGTAAATCTTTGTCAGAAAAGTTTTCAGCGCAGTTCATGACGGAATGATTAGCGCCGCCGCAGCGCAAACATCGCAAACTTTGCGTCTGGCGCCCAATACCTCGCGTTTCTTCACAGTCTCTGCTTCGGTGTCCCGGTTGTAAGCAGTTGAAACACAGGCCGTGCGGGCAATCGCGGGAGAGGTGGTCGCCCTCGCCGCACAGATGGCACGGTTTAAGTTTTGGCGGTCGCGAGCATTCCGCCTCGCGATGGCCTCCGCCGCCGCACCGGAAGCATCTCAACGCGGCGAGCTCAAAGTCGTCGTCGAAGTACCGCGGGTTCCGTAACAACCTTCTTACTTCGTAGTTCTCGCCGGAGTTCTCGGGGTCGTCCTTGGGTTCGGGGGTCGTGGCTCTGTTTGGGGGCTTGGGGGTGTGAGACGTGAGAAGAGGTCCATCTTGCGCAGGACTCACATTCGTTGCTTCTTTACGCATCGCATCTCGCGCCTTGTCCACGATGCATGTTTGCTTCGCGTCCAACTCCAAATCTGCATCCTCCCCCGATGACGTCGCAGAGTCGCTGTCCGGCGACGGCGACCGCGCGCGTCGCTTCCCCATCGCGCGGGGAACGATGAGACGGAGGGCAGATTGAAAAAGCAAAACAAAGAAAGTCGACGAGAAAAAGGAAGCTCTGAAGAAAAAGACACAATCACGACGTCGCGCTCGTTGGAATATGAACTCAAATTGTTTACAAGACTATGCTCCGACGCATACTTGATGTGCCGACCACTCAACAAAACACAGAGATGTCGGGATTAAATTCAACAATAAACCCCGTCTCGTCCAAACATGGTCGGCACTCGCACGTTACTCGCTATTTCGCGAAAATATTATTCTCCAACAGGATTTTTCGTTTTGCTATTGAGGGCAATTATGAGCATCGACCCCTCCCCCTCCCTTGCCTCACGCCTCTTGTTTCGCCACGGTTATTTCTTTGGTTTTGGCGGTGTACCTGGCGAGAAACGCGGCGAGTTCGTCGACGCGTTCTCGCAGTTGCGCTAATGACCCCTCCCCGGTCCGGCACTTCGCTAAGTCTTCCCCAATGCAATGCACCCTCAATTCCTCGCACTTCTGCTGCACCCCATCCGCGCCGAAGGTTGAAGAGCTCCCCTTTAACTTGTGCAGCACCCCGCGGACTTTCGCGTAATCGACCGGTTCCTCTCGGTCCTCAGAGAACAGCTCCTCCAGCTCAACCAACATAGCCTCCGCGTCATCAACGTACATCGCCACGATCTCCTCCACGAACTCGGGCTCTTCATCCGTCTGGAGCTCCAAAAGCTCCTGGAACTGCGATTGATTCAGAAGACGATTCTTCTCATCGTACGCCTCCCTTTCCAGGCTCGCGCGCTCCGCTTCCAACTCGTCCAACGTTTTCTTCGCCATCGCGCGAGCTACGGCCGTGTCCTTTTGGAGGAACCGCCCGTAAATCCGCGAAACCTGAGCCCACTGGGGCTTGTGACGCACCGCTCGCATTCGGTGCGCTTTTCAGGCGCACTTTTAGAGGTCCCGTTCGACCAATAGAAAATCTGCCCGCGATTCGCTTTTGTGATGAAAGGGAAAGGTTGATCGATAATGGGGCTCAACTTGTTTCTGCGGCCAATCAAGAGCAATGGTGAACGAAAGTGGCCGGTCAATTTTGGTTTTTAAAGCAACATCGGTTCGCCCGCCTTCAAGGTACGCGCCATTGTCCCGGCTCTCGAGACTCTCGTCGACGTTCACGATGCTCGCGCGCCACAACGCGAGTGGCGGCGGGCGCGACTCCCCCGCGACCCGGAAAGCGAACCGGGTCAAGATGCTCACCCCGGAAGAGAACGCAGAGCTCCAGGTGCGTGTAGTGTGCGATTCATTGCCAATTTGGGACAAGTGAAGCGGTGACGTCCCCGGGACACATCAACACGAGACGCTCCGTTCACGGGACAGCACGCGTATAGACCGCGGTATGGGTCGCATGGCCATTGTCCCTACACACCAAACGATGACGAAGAATCAACTCACCAACGCATCCCCAACGCATCCCCACTCCGCATCATCCCCAAATCAAATCCCCTATCCCCGAAATAACAAAATCCAAAACTGCAGGAGGCATTCAATTTATTCGACACGGACGCGAGTGGCACTATTGATGACAGAGAGCTGAAAGTGGCCATGAGAGCCCTAGGCTTCGCAGTCAAGTCCGAGGATATTCAAAAGATCATGCGTGAGTACGACCGGGACGATAGCGGAAGCATCGAGTTTGCAGAATTTAAAGAAATCATGCGCGAGAAAATGAGTGAAAGAGACCCAGAAGCTGAGCTGTTCAAGGCTTTCAAGATCTTCGACGACGACAACTCAGGTCAAATCACGATGAGAAACCTGCGCAGAATCGCCAAGGAGCTCGGCGAGGACGTGGACGATGAGGAAATCATTGCGATGATTGATGAGTTTGACACGAACGGCAACGGCGTTATCGACGAGAAAGAATTCATCGCCATAATGACCAAGGGCGCAGACGCGGAGTAAGTGTATGGGTATTTAGACTGGTGTTGAATTAAATCTTTGTAATAATCACGACTATCGCTATATAGTGTAATCAGTATCACAACTTATACTCACCGTATTCCAAATACTGTATCACGCAAAACCCGCGTGACTGTTTAACCCACTACCCATCGAGTTCAGTGAACTCAATAGCTCAACCGCCGGCGCAACCTTCTCCGCTTTGCTCCGTCGGTCATAAGTCCCTTTCTGCATGGCTAACGAGTGCCCCATATAGATCGCCAGGGCTTCCAACTGTCGCTCACTCGCATCCGTCCCCCGTAGATGGGTGATGATCATGTCACGGATTAAATGCGGGTTGACGCGTTTACCCGTGAGGCGGTACGAAGTCGACGTCAACAGACCGTGCACGCCGACATCTGTAAGAGGCTGTCCGTTCTTTGACGTGAACAGGAAATTATGCGTAGGCGATAGATGCGCTCTTCTCACCTCAAGCCACTCCTCAAGCGCGCCGTACAACCCAGGTGAAATAACCATAGGCGGCCGCTCGCCGTAGTTCTTACCAGTCTTGTAGTCGTCCACGCCATGCTTAATCACCCAGCGGTACGGGTAGTTTAGTCTGTCCGTGTTTAAATTGATCGCTTTACTCGTGCTTTCTTGAGTTAATAAATCAGTATCCTGTTCCAACTGCTCCTCCGCGTATCGATCATCCTTTTCCGTCCCATCATCTCCGTCCAAAAACTCCTTGAACAGCGTCTTGCCAACCTCCAGTTCCCGTATGGTGCGCTGTCGATCAGGAACGCACGACAATATTCCGAAAATCAAATACCGCTGCACCGACCATGCGATTGACGTTTCGCTTCGCCATCCCCCGTCCACCCAGCGCGGCGCGACTTCATCTTCAAGCATTTTGACAACCTGTAAATACGTGCCCCACTCCAGCCACTTCTTCTTGATATCGGCGGTGGGGGAGGCTTTGGAAGCGCGCCGGCCGGTGTCTTTATTCAACGCTCGTAGTTGTCGGACGAGCGGCACGTTAGCATAAGGCCTTTCATTGTTTTCGCTTTCAAAGTCGTCGCTGCCGTGCAGGAACTTCGCCGCGGCGATGAAGGATCTTAGGGCTACTAGTTCGTACGCGGCGCTGCACTTTCTGTGCTCGGAGAGCCACTGTAGGTGTTCGAAGCTGAATCTCGCTGCAGACTTTTTCAAACTCGGAAACGCAACGCGCATGGAGGTTAAACGTTCGGTGGGAAACTCTTCAGGAAACTCACTCCGCATCCACCCTAGTAACCCCCTTATTTGGTCCTCATATTTCCTAGCGGTGACTTCCTTGATCGGGGCCTCTATGGAGCCTAGGCGGCGGACGGTTAGAAAACGTCTGAAGGCTTTGAATTCGGAACGCAACGCATCGCTCATTTCATCCTCCGAAAGGCGGTAGGAAGTTTTTACGTTTTGTTCGCTCTTTCGGCGCACGCGCATTCTTTGTGAATTTCCCCTTGTTGGGTCGGGGCGCGTCGAGCGAGGCATCATTCCTCTGGATCGGCGGGAGGCTTCCGTTGCCGCCGCCTTTGCGCGTAGTGTGGCGAATTGTATTTCTTCGGTTTCATTTGATTCAGAACACGCGGGTTCAGCCATTTTGTTTGAGTGAACCTCTTGAACTTCTTGAGCGATGTCATTTGTGACAACAGACGCGTGCTGCGTATTAGGTGGCACTTTAGGCACATCAATACGCACTTGTTTCCCAGGTTGTTCATTCGCAACCGCATTCCCTGCGATTCGTCTCCGCATCGCCACCGCGAGTCGCAGCGGGACGCCCGCGGCCATCGCGTCGGCTTCCGTGAAACCGTCTAAGCTTTTCATGGAAGCCCTCCCCGCTCCAATCAAAGCCGTCACCACTGACCTCACGGTGTCGTCGTCGCCGCCACGCCCGATGTCGCCGCAGCAATTGTTGACGAAGTGTGTAAGCTCGTCATCGTGGGTATCACAGGCTTGCGCACCATTGGGTTTCAACGATCTCGACGCAACTCTCGGTGCGTCAAGGACCGCGCTCGTGGCGATGCTTCTTCTCGGGTGCTCCGAAACTAACGAGAGGAGGGGAAGCATACATCTCGTCGAGGCGTAGGCGTGTTGTACGGCAGTCAAACCTCGTCGCGCCACGGCTAAATGTGGAACATCCGCAACCCGAGTGAAAGAACCCGAGGAGGACGCGACAGCGCCGCGGGCCACGCGGGCCAAGTCCACCAACACGCGACGCATGTCGTGGCGCGCGGGGGTACAATGAGGCCGAGCCAAGAAAACGCAAAATAAACGCCGAGGAAAGAAATCTCGATTTTCAACAGTTTGACCCCTGAATAGACCGTTACAGTCATCATATAGTTTTCGATACCAAGAAAAAAGTCCACGAAATTCAAAGTCCGACTCTCTGTTTCTCGTTCTCAACGTCAACGCCTGGATCGCGTGTCCAAACCCCAGAACGACTCGCACCTAACCGGTTGCAGGTACGCACGGATTTGATTTTGTCTCGCCATCACACGCACGAGTGCATCTCTGAACACGCGCGCTTTGTCTCGTGGCAAACGAGGTGGTCGCAAACAGGCGATCGGGCGGCGTGCCAACTTTCTTGCCGATCGCGCCCGCCCTTTTTCCAGATCGCGAACGATGGAAGGCACACGAAGGATCGACGCGAGTGCCGTGCCAACGAAACGCGTGGACAGGTCGAAGCGCGAGTCAAACTACCCATCACGAACCACTGTAACTGACAAACACACCATATCTCCCCCATCTCCCGACGGTTGTTCTCGTCCCGTCGAAAACACTCATCTTGAAACTCAGATCTTCCCAAACCAACCAGTCCACCATGAGCATGATGGGCAACGGCGGTCCGTCCGTCTTGGCGGAGGGCGCGACGAACGAAAAAGGAGAGCACGCGCGGTTGAGCTCGTTCGTGGGGGCTATGGCTATTGCGGATCTCGTTAAAAGCACACTGGGCCCCAAGGGCATGGACAAGATTTTAGTATCGATGGGCCAGGGCAATCACGTCACCGTCACAAACGACGGCGCGACGATTTTGAAATCCATCTACGTCGACAACGCCGCTGCGAAGGTACGTCCAAAACTCGTGCTCGCCTTTCAACGCGCGCGTCGTGTACCACTTGCTTCGCCTGTCAACACAGCACGTGAGGAATTCCTCATCCTCCCGATACACCAGACTGCCTGACTCACACGCATCAGCCCTTCGTACAAAAACTGACTTCCTTCTTCCCAAACGCCCAGGTGCTTGTGGATATTTCAAAGGCGCAGGATGACGAGGTCGGGGATGGCACTACGAGTGTTGTTGTCTTTGCCGGCGAGCTGCTCAGGCAAGCGGAACAACTCGTCAACCAGAAGGTGCACCCTATGACGATCATTCAAGGATTCAGACAAGCTTGTGCGGTTGCCAGGGACGCATTGGAACAGTGCGCGCAAGACCACGCGGAGGACGAGGCGCTGTTCAGAAAGGATTTGATGAACGTCGCGAGGACGACTCTGTCCAGTAAGATCTTAACCCACGACAAGGACCACTTCGCGAAGCTCGCCGTGGACGCTGTTATGCGCTTGAAGATGTCGGGCAACCTGGAGATGATCCAGCTCATCCAAAAACCCGGCGGGTCGCTGAAAGATTCTTTCCTCGACGAGGGTTTCATTTTGGACAAAAAGTTCAACGTCGGCCACCCCAAGCGAATCGAGAACGCGAAAATTTTGATCGCCAACACCCCGATGGACACGGATAAGATCAAGATCTACGGCGCGCGTGTAAGGGTCGACTCGATGCAGAAAGTGGGTGACATCGAAGCCGCTGAGAAGAAGAAGATGGAGGACAAGTGCGGAAAGATCGCGGCGCACGGGTGTAACCTTTTCATCAACCGCCAACTCATCTACAACTACCCGGAGCAAGTGTTGATGAACAAGGGTGTTACGTCGATTGAGCACGCTGATTTCGACGGTGTGGAGCGCCTTGCGTTGGTCACAGGAGGGGAGATTTGCAGCACGTTCGACGACGCTACTGGCAACACTTTAGGCACGTGCGACCTGGTGGAAGAAATCATGATTGGCGAGGACAAGCTGATCAAGTTTTCAGGCGTCGCCAAGGGCGAGGCGTGTACTATTGTGTTGCGAGGAGCTAGTAGCCACGTGCTCGGGGAGGCGGAGCGGTCGTTACACGACGCTTTGTGCGTACTCACGTCTACGGTCAAAGATTCCAGAATTGTCCTGGGCGGCGGGTGCCCGGAGATGATCATGTCAAAGGCGGTTGAGGAGCTGGCGGCGCAAACGCCCGGTAAGCGCTCGTTGGCCATGGAAGGCTTCGCAAAGGCGTTGCGCGCGATTCCCACGATCATCTGCGAAAACGCGGGGCTTGACTCGTCTGAGATTGTGTCTCAATTACGTGCCAGCCACGGACGAGGTGAGACCACTGCTGGCGTTGACATTTTAACAGGGCACGTCGGCGACATGGAGATGTGCGGCGTCACCGAGTGCTTCAGGGTGAAGCAGCAGATTTTGCTCTCCGGCACGGAAGCCGCCGAGATGATCGTCAGGGTGGACGACATTATTAAGTGCGTGCCGAGACAGAGGGAACAATAAGGGGGGTTGGGGAGTTAACTCATGTTTGAGTGAGAAGGAGAGTAGGGGATACTGCAACAAGGCGAGTATGGTGTAATGAAATTCATTTTGAAACATATTCCACAACCTTTCGCCTCCCAAGAACTGCATCCATTCATCTTTCGTCATCACACCTTACGTCGCGGACAGAGGCACTGATACGTGCGACTGGGTGTCAAACGTGGGTGTCTCCTGGATTTTCGTTTACGGTCAGTTCAAATATCCAAACATGTTCCGCGAGTTCAAGTCCCCGACGTGGCACATACCTCTCCCATGGCTGACTGGTGAAAACGCGAAAGACGCGAGTCTGTGGAGGGAACACATGGTGAACCGAGTTGAAATGGGCGCTCGGTTCATGACACACAAAACAACGGACTACCCGTGGAGTTCCTGGCTGAGATTGCAAGGTGTCATCCTGGTATCCCTCACCTTCGGCGCGTGGGTCGTTTCAGGCATTATCTGTGTCCTGCTGCTGCTGTTCGGGTCTACGCCGATGCGGGTTGCGATTGTGACGTATTTCGCAATGGGAAAAATAGCAGGCCAGCAACCGTTCAATCAAAGCGCGTACGATTACGTCGGGTCGTTAGAAGCCGGGGCCACGAACGGGTGGCGTTTACTAGTGCTCGATGACAAGGCTAAGGCGTCTCCTATGGACCAACAGTCTAACACAATCGACTGTTCCAAAAAGCCTCACTTATTCTGTTCGCACCCGCACGGATTGTTTTGCGCCGGCGTTTCCCTGAACGTCATCCACAGTAAAAAGGCGTTAACCCTATTCAAAGCCAAACGAATTCGACTAATGGTACACTTCCTTCTTGTAAACGCGTTTCCGTTGATCAAGGACTGGCTCAGGGCGCTTGGGCAGATGCCGTGTGACAGGAAGACTTGCACTAGATTATTGAAATCAGGAGAGTCATGCGCCATCGTGCCAGGTGGAGTTCGCGAAGTAGTGTGGAGCGGACGGGTCGACAAGGAGCACCTGTATTTATCAGACGTCTACGGGTTCATTAAGCTCGCGATTCAATGCGGCACACCACTAGTACCAGTGTACACATTCGGGGAGAGTTTATCCATGGGGCCGGACTGGGTACCGTTGTTTAAATTGAGGCGGAAAATTAGCTACTACCTCAACGCGCCTATTCGATTTTTGTCGATAACGCAACGTTGGTGCATGCCGTTTCCGAACGGACGGTTGGTAACGGTGGTTGGGTTGCCCATAGATCCGGGCGTTGTGGAATCCGAACCATCGCGTGACAGAGTCAAGGAACTACACGGAAAATACGTGGAAAGCCTACTCAAGATGATCGAGGACACGAAGGAAGAAGCGGGGTACCCGATGCAGGTTACCGTGGTGGTGTGAGGATTTTATTATTTGAAATTAGTTATTTGGTCTTCCACCTCGTTGCCCTCCGTCTCGTATTCGTATTCACTCCACGTGACGCCTTCGACGTGACACGAAACTACGACGCCAAAACGCCGCAAGCAAACCTCTTCAACCGCTACGTCGTTGTTCGATATGCCGGATAATCCTCGAGCATATCGCCTCGTCGCTTTCCCCGCCCGACGCCTTCGCGTTCGTCTCCACGTCCAAGAGTATGTTTGAACGCGCCGCCACGGGGGGTTCCCTTCCGCTTGGCATGAAGCTTGCGCAGGCTGCGTTGCGGCGCCACCTCGATGCAACACTCGAGGATACCTCTAAAGGAGACGACTACTACTCGTCATCTTCCGAATCACCATCATAATAATCCGCCTAGGATCAAGCAAGCCGCGACGGGTTCACTGTGAGTGACCTGTTTCCCCCGAACCTGGTGCCAACAGACACCACAACAAAACCACAAGTGCTGCTTTCTGGCTCCCTGGCTGTGATGTCCATGATGGCCGTAGATAGCGGCGATGCGTTTTGGGAAGATATATGCATCGACATCTTCTGTACCTGGGAAGCGGCGCCATTCGCTCGTCAGCGACTCATCGAACGTTGTGGTGTGATCTGCTCCGGGGTTGATAACTCCTACATGCAAACGGAGAGCAACGCGTGCTCAAAGTTTGGCGACGCCGGTGACATCGTGCAGACCGCGATTTCCCACGTCGAGAGCTACAACGCCCGGCCGAAGGAACGCGACAACGGCGGTGGGACGTACGGCGACGATGATGTGCTGGAGTACGCCAGCGATGCATACTACGCGCGAGGCACCGAGTGGGGCGCTGAGTTGACAAAAGAATCTGACACCCGCAATCGAGCCGGTTATCCCCTAGTCGGATTGCCCGCGGGTAGCACCGGGTGTGTCTTCCCGTGTGACTACGAGCTGCATGCCGGAAGCTTCGTTCAGCTCAAGGTCGGAGCCGAGGACGTGGACGACGCGCGAAGGCTTCTAGACTCGTTCGACCTCGAGATCTGCAAATGTAGCTTTGATGGCAACGTCTTCCGCGTCCCCTCCCCGGTCTCGGGCTTCGCGGGACACGCGTGGGTCACCCCGAGCGACAAGCGCTAGTCGTAGACTTCATGAAAAACTTCAAGAAGCTCGCCCCTGACGTTAGGTACGCCAGTAGCGACAACTCGGAAATGGTTGAGATTCTTCGGAAGATGACGAAAAAGGCCTGGAACAGCAACGGTGCGACGCCTTACAAGGAAAGACCGAGACGTAAGGAAGACAAGGTCAGGGCGGGAAGTTGGTTCGACTTTCAGAACCGTTACAATTTATTATGCAAGCTCGTGGAGCACCTGCAGAAGTACGACGAAAAAGGCGTGGAGATTGATGACCTGCCTGAGGGGGCGCTCGTTTGGAAGATCGCGCCGTACGTGTGCGGTTGAATTCGCTTTGGAATCACGTGACACATCAAGACCATATTTTTCGTTTTTGTTTGCTTCCTCTTTTTTCGCCCCAAAATTCTATCAAGCCCTCTCATTTCCACTCAGGAGCCGCTCCCGAGATCCAACGGTGCACACAACGCCGCGCGCGCGACTCCACTTCCCTTGACGTCTTGCGTACCGTTCCCGCACTACTCGCAAACACTCGTGAACCCTAAATCCTAAACCTAAAACCCCATGACCACCGCGCACCGCCCCACGTGGGCCCCCGCGAAGGGCCATGAGGAGCAAGGCGGCGCGCGCATGTTCGGCCCGTCCGCGAAGCATTCCAAGCTGGACGATGCCGCGCACACGGTTCTGAAAACGCGTTCTGTCGGGCAGATGTCCGTCAAGGAGCTCATTAAACGCGACTTCAAAGCCGAGCTGGAGGCGAAGGAAGCGAAGCACTTTAAGAGACCGTTACCCGCGGTAGCGGGGCACTTGGAGATTGATAATGGAGCGGGGGAAAGAGAAGACTCAATTTTAGGCGACGCATCCGGCGCTCCTTCGTCCAGTAAACAGTTCGAGTCCACCAACCTTGACAAGGACGACTCGGATGACAGCGACAGCTCAGACGACGACTCCGACTCCGATGAAGACGACACTGCGGCGTTGCTACAGGAGCTGGAGCGGATCAAAAAGGAGCGAGCTGAGGATGCGAAGCGAAGGGAAGCGGATGCACAAGAGCATGAAGCGATGGAGAAGGCGAACGAGTTAGCATCAGGGAACCCTCTTTTGAACCTAGGCGGAGAAGGAGGAGGAGTTATAGACCCTCAAAACAATCAATCAAACTTTTCGGTCAAGAGACGGTGGGACGACGACGTGGTGTTCAAGAATCAAACACGCTCCGAACCGAAGGGGAAAAAGAGATTTGTCAACGACACGATCAGGAGCGACTTCCACAGGAGGTTTTTGCATAAATACATCAAATGAACACCGTGTGCGTGTACTAGCTCAACCCTCGCTACGGTGTAATAATTCGACATACTCTTGAATTAACAACGCGCGCGGCGACACCCCGGCTCGAAAGATGAGTTCTTCGGGGGATCTTGAATCGATTGATACCTTCACACCTAACCCCCTCACATCTCCCCCGAGTCCACCACCACCACAGTTTTCGAGGTTTTCCCCGATTGCGAGCCAACCTCCTCCACCGCCTTGACCACGTCCATACCCTCCACTACTTTGCCGAACACGACGTGCTTCCCGTCCAGCCACGCTGTTTCCGCGGTGCACAGGAAGAATTGCGACCCGTTCGTGCCGGGTCCAGCGTTGGCCATCGACAAGATCCCTTCCCCTTCGTGCTTCAACACGAAATTCTCATCTTCGAACTTCTCGCCGAAAATCGATTTACCACCGGTGCCGTTCTGGTTCGTGAAGTCGCCGCCCTGGCACATGAACCCGGGGATGACGCGGTGGAACGGCGAGCCCTTGTATCCGAACCCCTTCTCCATGGTGCACAGCGCTCGGAAGTTCTCAGCGGTCTTGGGCGTGACGTCCCCGCGAATCTCCATCACGATCTTCCCCGCCGCCTCACCCCCGATTTCGATGTCGAAGAAACATTTGAACTTGTCGTTGTGCTTGACTTCGATGCGTTCCAGGGACATTAATTCGATGTCGAAGTTGAGGGTTTTGCCCGCGAGCGGGTGGTTGCAATCCAAAGTGCATTCGTCGTCGCTGATTTCAGAAATGGTAGCCGTCATGCCTTGCCCTACCATCAGCTTCGACCCCACCACGGTGTACTCCTCGCCAACGGCATCCATCACCTCCTGTTTAGGCACCTTCATCACGTTCGCGGGGTTCACTTCGCCGTACGCGTCTTTAGGCTCGCAGTTCAGGGTTTTCTTGTCCCCGACCTTCATTCCCATCACGCCATTGTCGAAACCGGGGATCATCATGCCTCCTCCCTGGGGTTGTTTTTGGGGGGGGTGAGAAGGGGGTCAGGGATGAGTTGCCGTGTCAGGGATGAGTCGAGTCGAGTTATCTCGATGCCAAAGATGGCTAATCTAGCTTTGGAAGTTACGCGGAAGATTAAGATGCGTCCGTGGGCTTCCTGCATCCTACACCTACCACAGTGAAGCTAATGGGTTCCCCTCGTTCTCTGGACGAATCGAACTGCTCGCCGTCGTCAAGTGTGCCGACGTAGTGAATCGCGACCTTGTCGCCCTTCTGGACGGTCTGGTCGGCTGCGGTGGCGGCGAAGAACCGAGAGGTTGCGGCGATTCTCGGCACAGGGCGCAACGCGGCGGCGCGAGGCGCGGTGAAAGGCTTGGAAGTCAACCTAGGCGTGGCGCGGGCCATGGCCCTGGTAGCGGTGGACAGAACAGCGTGCATTGTGACGTAAACGATGTGTGACGTGAGAAACGAAAGTGGGTAGCTGATGCTGTGCTGGAGTGCACAGTGCAGTGATGAGTGACGACGATTGGATAATCGCAATCCGCCGATCTGTGTCGTGAAAAAAGCTTGGAGGATATTTTTTGACAGGATTCATGAAGAGTCGTCGACTCGTAGATCTAATGATGTACTTAATACTAAAACATACATTACGGACACCCCGCGCCTCGCACACCGAACACTTCCACCTACCAAAGCTTGTGCAGATTCTCTTTCCTCACGACCTGTTCCCTTTCCCCGAGCCGGCCCTCGAAGCGTTTCCCGAGCCGTGTCTGGTCGACTTTGCGTCCATCCTTGTCCACGGCTTGGTGGATCAATCGTTCGCTAGCCTTGTTGTCGGGGTCGTTGCACGTCCCCGCGTGCTTGCAGTTCCAGTGGCTCCACAGCGCCTCCACGAATTTGTTCGTGCCCAGCGGCACCAGGAACTTCTTCACGTACTGTTCTTCCGTTTCCACGGTCACGGGGTTGCACTTCGCACGCGCTTCGTTGAGCTTGTCCAACCACTCATTCATCACTTCGGGTTTGCCCGCCCCCCCGAGTTCGCTCGCCACTTTGTCCGTGTTCAGGTGGAACATCAGGGGGAGTTCATTACCCTTTTCGTCGCAAGGCGGGTCCGCCATCCAGTTCGGCGATGAATAAAAGTTGTGCGCGACTTTGACTTTGCCCTGCTGGATGAAATACTGCAGAAAGTACATGTCTGAAACCATACTTTGCCCCACCGCCGCCATGGTTTCGTCCAAGTCCGTGCTGTGCATGTCTTGAATCACGCGCTCGAACTCCTGCTCCGTGCCGCTCACCATGGCGGGGACGAAATCGTCGTGCGTTGTTAACTTCCCGTTGCTGGGTAAAAACTCGCACCCCGGCGGCGGCGGGACGTTTACGTTGATGGTGTCGTAGTCAGTCATGTACCCGCCGCCCACCATCGACATGGCGAGGTACCGCAAGTAACACGCTACTTCGTACCCTGCCGAGTTCGTGGTGGGAAACGTGGCGAACCTTGATTTCATGTCGTCGTAATCCGGGTGTAACGCGGCGTGCTTTTCGTGAAGCACCACGGGTTTCCACCCGGCGCGTTCCCAGATTGACTTCCACGCATCGACGGTTGGCCCCTGCCCCATGCCTTGGTCTTCAAAGTACGTGTACACGATGCACCGGTCGTTGGAGTGCACGTCCTCCGCTCTCAACGGAGACGTCGCGCCCCGGAACTCTATGGTCGACAAAGCCGCGCTTACCATCACCAGCCCCACCAGGGAGGCCAGCGTCAACGCACGGGAGTGGTTGGCGATGAACGAGCCCTGTGCTTTGGCGGGCGCGTTTTCCGTACGCACCTCGACCGCGACCTGTGGTGGGGGAGGGGTATTGGTGGAGACGTGGGTGAGTTTGGTGGCGGTCACGGGGAGGGAATCGAATCAGACGGTCACCGCGGTGTTGGCACGACGTGTGGGTCCGTGCGTCCGGGAAACACGCGCGGGCGTGTTACGACAAAGGGCGTCGGAGAGTGGATGACAGATTGTACGCTGAAAACGCCCGGAAGGTCGACCGGAGATGCGTCGAGTGGCGCGCGTACCTGTTCCGCAGGGACGGCACCGTATTGAGACGCCATGATTGTTGGACAGACGATGATGTGAGAGCCCGAACTGTGCGCACGACGGGCGGCGCGAGGGGCTTTGGGGGGTCGTGTATTCCCATAAAAGTACACAGTAGCAGCTTCGAAAAGCAGCGAGACGAAAAGAGCTTAAAAATCTCGCCTGTCATCAACTTGTTTCCCTCGCCCTCCCCTCGATTCCCACTTGTCCATGCCCCCGGCCCCAGCGCGTGTCCCTTCTCGTTTCTCAACCCCCCCCCGTGAG
>TARA_B110000977_G_scaffold35188_1_pt1 | contig 14619 bp, 7 predicted proteins | sample TARA_B110000977 | Tara Oceans TARA_B110000977 (sample SAMEA4397798) | marine metagenome | biome: Polar Biome; feature: [SRF] surface water layer (ENVO:00010504); material: water (ENVO:00002006), including particulate matter (ENVO:01000060) such as... | depth 5 m | reverse complement strand
AGTGCATCTTGTAAGCCATCAGTCATTGCAATAGTTAAATCTTCGCTGCCAATCCCATCCTGTTTAGAGTCTAATGCTGTTTGTAACCCAGTAATAACTGATATAGCATGATTCGTAGGATGTGTATACACAGTGTCAGTAAAGACTGCATTTGCTGGTACGTTTGTAAGCACCTGGCTGTCATCTACTTTTGCGTCTAATGCATCTTGCAAACCGTCTGTCTGCTGTATTGTTAGGTCCTCACTTCCTATTGCATCTTGCTTTGAGTTTAAGGCTGTCTGCAGCCCTGTAATGACAGATATAGCATGATTAGATGGATGAGTGTATACAGTGTCTGTATAGTTGTTAGAATGTACTGTACCAGCACCATCAACTGTTAAGTCTGGCTTAGCAGTGTTCGCAGTAATTGCGTCAGCTTGACTAGTAGTAATACCTGTCTTAGCTGTATTGTCCGTTATCGCTGTTGATTGAGACGTAGTGATACCTGTTTTTGCAGTGTTTAAATTTACATCTGTTTCTATTGCATCTAAGTCAACACTCTGTGTGATGCCTATAAAGTTTAACTTAGTTAAATTATTAGCTACAGACACTAGGGTAGAAGAAATGTCTATACCATCTACTAGACCACTTACATTAATGTTTCCTTGCACGTTTAAATCACCTGATAAAGATGCGTGACCTGATTCGTTAAGCTCTAATAAATTCGTACCTGCAAAGTTTTGAAACTTAAAAGAAGATAAATCATTATGTGAGTTTTCATCGCTATCTACTACAAATATTAAATCTTTCTTTGACTTTATATACAACAAATCCTCGTTAGGACCATTTATATATCCAGGACTACTACCATCTATTTGTATAGAAACAACGTGTGTAGTACCTCCAAGAATTATATTGTCTTCCATCTCTTCACCAGAAATAGTCTTAGAAGCTATCTTATCTTTTGTAACTGCGTTGTTAAGTATTTTAATAGTACCAATAGAGTCGTCTTCCAACTTTCCCCCAGGTAAACTCAAGTCTGTTATAAGCTCTTTTATTATTGTTCCGTTCTGTATGTGTGAAGCATTGACAGAGTTAGGTTGTAGTTTGGAGGCACTAATTGAAGAGTTAGCAATCTTTTGTGAAGTAACTGCTCCAGAGTTTATTTTGCTTGTTGTAACAGCACCATACCCTAGTTTAGATGTAGACACAGAGCCATTAGCTATCTTACTATTAGTAACAGATGAATCTTCTATATGTGACGTAGTAATAGAGTTGTCGTTTATAGATGCAGTTCCTGCTTCGCCTTGCACACCTCTTTCTCCAGTCGCTATAAAATTAATGGAAGGAGTTATCGATGATGATTGTACAATGCTTTTAACCTCGTCACTGATAAGTAAAGTAACAGAAGTTTCAGGTTTTGATTTTAACGATATTTTAATATTGTTTGGCATTATATAACAATTTTAAATTTACCATTTAAAATAGTATGCTTATTTATAGAATTAGAAATATGTAGTGTGTACTTATATGTGCCTACAGGTATGTCGGTATTATGATATGTTTCACCATTAACCGTATCTACAGTTATAAAATCTAATGAAATAAGTATTTTACCTGTAGTCGGTGCAGAAGATGTAACTGAACCAGGCTTTATAATTTTTGTAAAATTAGAATTACCACTTGATACAGTACCACTGTTTAAAGTTAATACTGACTTACCTGTGTTAGTTATTACAAGCATAGTCATATCAGTGTATTCTGTTAAATCAAAAGAAGTACCATCTGTATTGTTAACTTGCGCTTCTAAATAAAACGAGTCACCTTTACGTGCTGTAATATCTATGTTTGTAGAAATGTCTGAAGAAATTTTATTAGCCATTGTATATTTATTTAATTATTTTTACAACTGCTAATGTAATAGCCTTTAAAGAAACTATAAGTTTTTTCTTAGCGTATACTATTTTGTTTTTTCTTGCAGTTAAATTTACTTTTATATTACTCATACACAAAAATACTAAATCTTTTGGAATCGTTCACCTAACGTAGCTTGTTCCACAATACTTATTTTTTTATCTTCAAATTCGTTAGGCGAGTCATAGGCGCTACCTGTTGTGTACACAGGTGTTACTACTTCGTAGCTTTCACCATTAAAAAAGAAAAATACAAATTCATCACCGTCTTGAAGTCCATATGTAAACGTATCATCTAGTCCGTTTATTAAAACACTTGCCGATTTATAAATAAAATTGTCATCATTGTTTTTGATTATTTTATTGACAGACAATAAGTTAGCCCTGTTAGACGTGTAGCACAATATACTTTGTTTTATTAATTTTCCTTTTATGATTTGCTTATAATCATTAATTGTAAAGTTAGTTTGTTGTATATAGAAATTAAATAAATCGTTAAATTCATTAAAAAACTTATCGCTTATAAAACCTCTTTTGTCTACAAAGATTTTATTTGCAGTAAAATTTCTTTCTAAATCTATTACAGCTTCATGTAAATTAGCATATGGCCTTTCTTCAAGTATTCTTATTTTATTTCTATAATTGATTGAATTGTTTGAGTTTAAAAAAATACTATTTAATGCTTCTTCTCTAAAAACTACTGTCATCTGTTGAGAGCTTACTTCTAAAACCTCAACTGGTTTTACTATAAAGTTGTCTTCTACGTCTGACGTTTGAGTCTCGCCTGTTGAAGGGTTAGATGAACTCATTAATGGATTTGAAAATCTTATAGAATTTGGCATTAAGATGTTATTTTAATTTGATAACCTTGACCTGGATAAAGGTTTCCAATTCCATTATAGTTAAACTCAGGAAGATAAGCATCTCCATTATTGTCTTTCATTATAACTAATCTATCTTCTATGTCTAGCCTTTGTATAAATTCTAAAGCATCCATAGCTTGCAATGATGGAAAGGCTAAAATTCGCCAACCCTCTCCGTTTAAATAATATTTAGCTTCATGAAAACCATTTTCAGTTAAAAGTTTTCCGCTATATTTTAGACATCCTGCGTTTGTGGTCTCTGTCATTCTAATTTGTATACCTTCTGTTTGTCTGTCTAAAGTTAATGTACAATTAGAATTGCCAGTAAATGTAGCGTTCTTACTTAAATTCCCATATCCATTTGCTTGATTCCAAGAAGCAATAATTGTATTATTAGGTATACCGTTTCCTGCTATAGGTTGACCTTCTTGAATAAATTTTTGGTTAGAAACTCCAACAACATAGAATTGACTAGAACCAGATGTTAATGTTATAGATTTTGATACTGTACTAACACCAAGTGAACCAATACCATCATAGTTATATTCTGGTAAAGCGGCGTTTCCATCTTCATTTTTAACAATTAATATTGCTTCTTTAAATAAATTAAAACCATCTGGTTTGTAGTACAGAGGAGTGTTATCACTTTGATTTTCGTAAAAATGATTATGCAGAAAATCTAATGCATTATATACTCCATCAGGTGCTACAATATCGCTTGCATTATAACCACTAGCTGTATGCCCGTATGTTATTGTAGAAATATCAAACACAAGGCCAATCAAATTCCAACTAGAGTTTAAATTTTGCACGTGTGTATAAGCATGTTCTCCTGCATCTGTAGCGCTCCTTAAAGTGCCAAAATTTATAATATTACTAACGTCACCTTCTAAATCAGAAACTGAGAAAGAAGCTGAAGTTAACTGAATAGATATGTTGTCTATAATTTTTATTGAACTCCTAGGAGTACCATAATAAAAAAAACCTTTTGTCATGACTGTTTCTATTGCAACCTTAAAGTCAGCAACTGCACCAGAATGCTGTGTGGAATTAAATTGTGAATTGTTAACAGTGCTTTGAAATGTACGTGTTGCATTATCGTGTTGTAAGCCGTCAAATCGAACATAAAAGTTTCGAGATGGGTCTGCATCACATATAAACCAAAAACGTATATAGGTGTCAGGTAAATGCCCTACAGTATCTCTACACCTAATAGATACAGAGAAAGAATATTCTTTCGTGTTATCTAATGTACACGCATTATTTATTGTAATATATTTGTCACTTATAGATTCAAGTGATGAAGGATATGAATCTCCTGTTTGCACTATGTACAAAACATCTGTTGGATGATTAACATATGTTATAGGAAAACTTATAACATGAGGGTAGTTTGTTAAATAGTATTCATTAATATCTTCATCAAATACGTTGTTTATATATGGATACGAACTAGTATAATTAGCTTGAGCCTCGCTTACCCATGTTTCACGAAACGAGTTATTGTCTGTGTAATCAAAGTCGCCTTGCAATATTAAATTTGACATTATCCAATTGTTATAGCGTTACCAAATATTTCGTAGCCAATCACAGACTCTATGTCATCTTTGCTTATGAAATCCATTTCAACAATATTAGAATTATTAACCGTTGCTTTTATAGTAGTTACAAAATTAACATTTATATTATCAACATCTAAATATTCAATATGCAAATCTGCGTAATAGTCACCATCTAAACCTGTGTCTCCATTAAACATTATAGTCAGCTGTATAAAATCATTTGCCAATGAAAAAGCAGGTAAGTCAAAAGTGTTAGGTGCTCTATAAAGAGCTAATAAAGATTTGCCATACAATTTGTATTCACTATCATTTAACTCGTTTGTACGCACTAAATCCTGCCCTGTCATGTACTTTATCTCATTTCCTTGTATCTCGTATCTAAAAAAAGGGCTAACAAAATTATATTGTGGTTGTTCTACATCCCATGATATATAAGATTGTAAATAGCCATGCGACACTCCAAGGGTTTTTGATGGTGGGCGAAAAAACTTAAAAGGGAATTTCTTTTCAAAAAAATTGTAATAACTACTATTGTTGTTATCACCTCCTAATATATGTTCATTTCTATTTATAAGATATATCTTTTTGATACGCGCAACTCCGCCTCCTGTATTTACAATTTTATATGTATTTACAAAAGCGAAGTCACCGTTCCAAAAAATATTACTTACTGCCATCAACCAGTAGATAAAGTACCAAAGTTAATAACGCTAAAGTTGTCGTGTAAATCACCTTCAATATCTGAAACTTGTAAATCTGGTTGTGCGTTTATTAAATTAGCTTCTACGAAATAAACATCTTCGTATACACTCATTGTTCCTGCGTATGACACCTCTGGATAGTGCGGTTGACCAATACCCGCATTAGTAAATTGCTGGTAATGATTATTATAAAACTCTAGAACATCTAAAACCATGTACTTAAAGCGTACAATATTTGAGAAAGATACATCATCTGTATCGTTGTCTTCTACAGCAGTTCGTTTAGCTGCAAAATATATATGTGGTGTGTCTGCCAATGTTTTGTTAGCATCATCAACATAGTTTTTGTACAACGACCTTCCAAAAGGTAAATTTCCTAAATCTGAGTTTATTATTTTAGTACTTGAATGACCTGTATCAGACCCTAAAGTATCACCTAACAAATCAGATGCTGTAGTATATGCGTCAGGGTGTATAATCTTAAACACATCTGTCGGTGCTAATGTTGCTATAGTACCGTGTGATATAGTAATGTTATTAGCTGCGCCAACACCAATGCTTAAAATTTTAGTTCCTGGTAAGAAAGCATCTCCTATAACATAAGAACCTATAATGTCTTGTAGATGTTGTCGACCTTGAGTTTCGTATGTTGCTATATAGCCTGTTGAATCAACAGCAGCGTTTTTGCCGTCAGCATCAGCCACACTTCCAGCTAGTATACAAGGGAAGATTCCACTTGTATTATTACCTACTAATATAGTTGTGCCAACAGGAGCAGAAGATGCACTATTCATAATTACATCTCTATCTAAAGCGTTGTTTTTTTGAAACTTAACTATGTCTGGATAAAGAGCATTACCTTGCACTGTCGGCAACCTACTACCCTTAACAATATTCCAAATTGCATAATCTGGTTGTGTGTATGTAAAGCCCATGTAAACATCACCTGATGCAGTAGCAGCAAGACTTAGTTTTATCCTAGTTGCTGAAGTAAGTTCAGTAATAGTTGCATTTCTAGGTACGTAGTCTAAATCATCAGCTGGTAATATAACAGTCATTCCTATTTTTAATCCTGTAGTGTTTCCTGATACTAAATCTAAATAAGTTGCGTCTGTATCGTCTGCATTTACTTGTCTAATTTGTACGTTATTAGGAAAACAATCACCTACAACTGATGTATTTCGTAAAGACGTGTCAAACTTTTCTCCTGCGTATACTTGTAAATTACCAGTGTTATTAATAGAATATGTACCAACTCCTTTTACAAATCTAGGGTCTGCAAAACCGTTAGTTAAATTAGTAGCGTCTCCTATTTCATTGTCTAGAGAAACATCTATTAACTGTAGATTACGAGTGCTTTCATTCTTAAAGTTAATAGGAATAAAACATTCATAAACTCCTTTTGCACTGTTTAGTTGAGCAGGTTCAGTAAAATGATAACTAGTGCTAGTACTAGCTATTTCTTTTCTTGATGAATCATCAAATCTTCCTTTCTTTTCTGGTTTAGCTCTTATACCGCTTACGTTATCGGTTGTTACACTTAAATGTGCTTTACGGTAATCTAAATAGTTTTCGTATAAAAGTTGTGCGCTACCAGATACAGGTGCTTTTCTATAATATCTATGTTTATCTCTGATTATAGACAAGTATTGTTCTTCGTAACCTGTAGCTCCAGCACTTAAACCACTTGTGGTTGTGTTATTTTGTACGGTTATATCTGTAAATTTTGTAAGAGGTACAGTAGTAGTATTAATGCTCACATTTACACTAAATGGAGATGTGCTTGTTGTAAAATCTGCAGCATATTGAGAGGCATGTATTGTACCACCAACAATTGATGTGTTTGCCGCAGGTGTCAAATCATGTGATATACTATTTAATATTGTAAGAGTAGGGAGATAATATTCATGAAACGATAATCTAATTTCTTGCGACGTAAAATTAGCATCTGCTTTTTGTTGTGGGTATAAATCTGTGCCTTTAACAACGTTTAAAAAAACTGGCCTTAATATAACATCAGTAGTCTCTCTAACCCTACTTAATTTATCAACAACACCAGCTGTTCCTGTTTGAAAATCCTCTATGTTTGCAAGCTTATCTAACTTACCTGGAAAACCATTACTTAAAGCTTCTAACGCACTTGATTGATATTTTAAATTAAGTTTTACATCTTTATATAGTGAGTCGCTTATATATTGATTTCCTATATAAACACTCCAACCAACATCTGAACTACCATTAAATACAGCCGAATTTAAAATTGTGCCAGCACCATTAGTAACCGAACCAGGCACAAAATTAGTTCTATTAGAAAACTCTATAGCTTTAATATCTTCAAATACAACACCAGCAGCAACAGAGATAACAACATCAGTTGCGCTAGTCCAATTAAAATCGTTTGCGTAAAATTCTTGTCTTCCTGATAGGTTTGAAAAACGTAAATCTATAGGTGTATTTAAATTTTGCTCCGCAGAATTATTTCCTATTGCAGGTAATATAAAATTATCTTTTACAAAGTTTTGTTTATATACTTTATAGTTACCCTCTGCGTCATTACGGTTATCAGTAGCAGTTCCTAAAACTGACCTTACATTAGTAGAATCATCTATTACGTCTTTGATGTCAGTTGTCGTACCAGAAACTATTCCACCAATTCTTTGCGTAATAATAGAAGAATCTACACTAGATGTAGTTAAAAAATTAGAATCTAAATCTGACAAATTTGTATTTACATCACCAGATACAGCTGCATACTTTTGAAAAGTACTTGAACTAATTGATAAAGGTCTGTACGCACCAGTGAACACAGAAATACTATCTCTTGTAGTTGTTTCGTCACTATTTCCGTCCACATAAAAAGGTTGATAATAAATTGGTATATTAAAAGCAGTAGGCTTAAAGTTAAGCTCGCCAGCAGTGCTTAAATCTACACCATCAGGCCTTAAAAGATGTGATTTATCGTGTAATGCATTGTAGTTATTATCAGAATAAGTAATATCGTTTTTTTCAATAGTTATAAATACGTTTTGATTTTCCTCCATAATGAAAGGAGCAGTAATAGTTCCTGCGCTACCTTGTACATTCTCTATATTAGGAAGTGTATCTTTAACTACCTTATAAGTAAACCTGGTAGACTGTTCACTTCCATTAATATACGCGTTCGTGTTAGAAGAAGGTATTTTACCTGCACTTACAGAGTAATAAGAGTCAACATCAAGTATTCCAAAAGAATGTGAATACCTAACCCCACCTGTATTGGTAGAACTATCAGATACCTTCAAAACTGATGTGTTATGATTTGGTATTACAGTTGGATTTTTTAAACCGTAAGGCATATAAGTAAAAGCAACACTACTTTGTACAGAGTTACTTGGGTCATGAAGGTATGTAGGTGGATTTATAATATTATTTTCAGAATATGGTTCAAATACTCCATCAATAGAGTTTGTATTAAATGTTTTTATTTGATTTACAGATAGCGCTGTAAAAGTAAAGTTATCGCCGCTTACAGAAGAAGAATTACCTTCTGTGTACGCTAGCTCACCTGTGCTAAAACCAGTTGCGTTTAAATGAAAAATAGTAGCACTAAACCCTGTAGCTCCTATAGTTAAAGTTTCAGGCACATCTGAACCTATAACTGTAAATGTTGCGGTAGGGTCGCATTCTATCATAAATGCTGCGTATTCAGGATATACTACAGAACTTATTTCAGAACAACTTATAGAGTTACTAGCATTAACAATATCACTTGGATTAAAAACAGGAATATATTTTTCTGTTCCAGTTCCAAAACTATCTTTATTTACATTTCCTGATACCCCATTAATATTTAAATAAAGAATAGGGGCAGGTGAGCTCATAACAACCCCTGCAGCGTTACCGTTGTTAGCGCCTGTTAATAAAGTGCTATATTCGCTTGGAGTTAGACAACCATTAACGCCAAATGCAGAGCTAGTACTTAAATCGTCTACTTCTTCAACTAGAGACCAATTTGCAGCGCTTGATAAAGCCTCAGCACTTAAAGTTATTTCAGAAATATTCAAATCTGAATTTGCAGCACCTATATTTTTTATTAAAATTACAGAAAAACTTCTTTGAGGTGAATCATCATTAATAGTTTCGTTAAATGTATATACATCAAAAGCGCTTCCATCTTCACTATATATACTAGTGTTATCTGCGTTATGAATGTAATAGTAAGGATTAATGTTTGGTGTAGCGCTACCATACGTTGTAGCAGTACTGTAACTTAAAGGGAATTTTCCAGCCATTTTATATTATTTTAAGATAAGTTGAGTCTGGTTCAAACCAGATTATTTTTTTATTTGTGTTATTAGGTATGCAAAAACCAAGACTTCTAACCCAAGCTCCTGATGTCGTAACAGGTGTTATGTCTAACAAAGAACTTGAATTTAAATATATAGAACGACCTACGTTCCATGTACTCATTTTAGAGTTGGGTATTTCTAAATACCCCTTGTGCATCACTTGTAATGTGTTTCGTGAATAAGATATAAATATAAACAAATTATTGTAAGCTCCTTTTGTTGTGTCATCTATCCTAGCTTTTTGCAATAAAGAATTGTATTCATTTGTGCCAGAGGTAAAGTATACAACGTCACCCATTTCAAATTCATTTGGCGCATCTAGTGTAAAGTTATCAAATTTGTATTGATATGCATTTAACAGTTGAGGTATTAAACTATTTGTTTGTTGACCTACATTTATATTTACAGGATTTTGATAAGTAATACCTCCTATTGGAACAACATCAACTGCAGTATTAGCATAAAAAAACGATGAATTATTTACATCTACTAAGGCTGCATTAACTGGGTTAGGCGTAAAACTCACACCACTAGAGCTCGAGGCATTAGGCGATATAAAACTAATAGGATTTGCCCTTATAGTTATAGTTGATTCTGCGGTTTTTGCTGTTATTGTTGTCATTAAAGTTGTGTAACGTCTTGTAGTAAAGTTAAATTTCCATACAGCCAAGTTGTAAATTCAGTGTCTAGAGTTGTGCTTATACGTTTTCTTATTTGTAAATCATACTTGTATGTACCAGGTTCAAAAGACATATACGTATATGGACAACTAATAGTAACTCTGTTTCCAGCTGCATCAGTAGACATAGCAGAAAAATCTATACCACCACCTACGTTTGTTCCGCCGCTAGAAGAACCGTAATACAAACCTTGAGAAGTTGCCGTAGGCTCAGAACTATTTGGGTCTGTAGTTGCTTCAGTGTCAGAACTAGTCCATCTCGCAGAAAACAAAATTAATTTGACATCACCAGAAGAGCTGTCTATTACAGTTAATTTGCCTTGATAAATATTACTTGTTGCCGCTCCATCTATACCGCCTACCATTATAAGACTAGTATTACCGTCAGTCCCTGTATTAGATGGGTCTGTAACAGCTAATTGAAATTTGAAACTATCATTTCTTCGTGCTGTAATGTTTAATTCTCCTGCAATATCAGTGCTTACTGTTTGTGCCGCCATTATATAAATGTTTTTTCAAAGATACTAAATATCTTTAAGTGTTATTATCCTAGTTTTCTATTGCTTTTTCCAGCAGTACCTGTCTCTAGTACAGACCTTAAAGATGCAGGCATAAGTCTTGCGAAGTGCGCCATAGCTTTAGCGTCTCCTTTGTCTCCATACTTAGCTTTTCTTTGATACTCTGTTCCAGCAATACCATGTGATATAGCTAAAGCTAAATTTTCCATAGTATCGGTGGCTGGTATGTTAGTCATGTATATAAGCTTTGGAACATTTACCATAAGCATTGTATCACCAAGAAACTTTTCCATCATTTTTTCTGTATCATCCCACTCATCATCATCTGTTCCGTGCAAGACAAGAGCATATAATAGCGCAGCTAGAGTAGTAGCGGTAGTACCATTATAAAATCTAGTTACTGCCTCTTGCCTATGCTTAGGTAAAGCGTTGTATGCTTTTCTAAACTCTTTAGGGTTAGACATTTTCCCTTCTGTCCACATTTTTGTTAGAAAATCTTTAGAAGCTATCATAGAGCCTATAGTCATATCCCCTAAATCGTTTACATCTTCGCTTTTTAATCTGTCCGCAAAGAAAGTAGGCAACCAACGCTTAAATTGCATAACCATATTACCTAATGAATAAAGCTGTATATAACGTATATCGGTTTCAGAGTAACCTCTACCTTGTACGTCAATTACTTTACGCTCTAAAGATGCTACATCTTCTTTTGTAAGTTTAAGGTTTTTACCTGTACGTTTTTTAAAGTCAGCAGATTTTTCTACCCACTCTAAGCGTTCAGTTTCAGTAATACCTTTTTTATCGCTTTTATGTTCAAGTTCTCCGTCTTTATTAACAAAATACGAATCCCATTGTTCTTGCTCTAAATTACCCAAGAAAGATGCTTGTTGTATCCAGTTTTCTGCTAGTACCATTGGGCCAAAGAATAAACTACTTAATGAGCTACCACCAATACCTTCAGCAACTTCTTCTGCTCTATAAGTTAGAATACCAAAGGTGCTAATCATTTTTCTAGCCTTTTCTCTGTCTGATGGATTGTAAGCGGTATCTTTATTTAGACCCCAGAATCTAGCCTCTCCTTTAAGAAGGCCTTTACCTCCAGCTTGTCTAAATGCATTAAACTTACCAATAAGTACGTTACCTGCTGCAGCACTAAAGTTTAAACCTAATGCAACGTACATTGTCCATTGTGTAAAGAAGTTTACTACAACTTTTTCTGGTTGTTGATTGAGTATTTTGTATGGACTATCTGTCCAAGTTAAATTCTTTTCTTTTTTAATTAACCCGCCCTTAACTACTTTTTCTAAATACTTGTAAGCGTTTGGATTGTTGTCTTTAATTTCTAATGAAGATATTGCTGCATCCACTTCACCTAGTTTTTCATTAAAACCTGAAAATGCTAAAGGAAATGTATCAGGACTAATAGGGTTAACCACTTCAAACCCATCGTCACCAGCCCAAGACAAATGATGGTATACACCATTTTTATCTTTGTATTGATTACCATGTTGGAACATCATTAATCTATTGTAGTTAGATAAAGCTTTGTGCATATTAAATGTTGCTAAATAAGCTGAAGACATAGAACGTCTATGCAGGTTTCTATTCACAACTGTTTCGCTTTCTAAATTCATCAATTGGTTTAAAGCGCTAGGTATTTTAACAAAGTTACCTTTGTCATCTTTCCTTGCTTCCCAAATACTTTTAGCTTTACTTTTTATTTCTTTAAAACCTTTTCTTCTTTCTAAAGCAGTCATTTGCTGTAAACTAGCTTGCTCTCTAGATTCCATAGTAACACCTCTTTTAGTTTTTTGTGGTCTGTACACTGTAAACTTTTCACCTGGTGCGTGCATATATATTGCTTTCCAACTAAAGTAATCTAACGTTTCTTCTTCATTAGTGATTGGATTTATTGCTGTAATCTTAATTTCTTGTAAATCTTCATCTCCTTTGGACATTTGAAAATACATACCATATAAACCTCGTCTATGTAAAGTCTCCCAAGTAGAAGAGTTTATATTAGGTATATATGCAGCGCCTTTATTTGCTTTGTAAAGGTTTTTGGCCTCAATCATGTTTCTGTAAAAGTTTGTATACTTTACATACATTTTTAAATAATCTAATTCTGCTTTAGATAAACCAGCCCCACCTTTATCTTTAGATTTAGTTAAAAACTCGTCGCTTTTAAGTTCGTGTGAATTAGCGAATTTACCTTTAGAGAAAAAGAAAATACTTTTAAGTTCTAAGTTAGAAACATCTCTGTATGTAACTTCACCATCTTTGTCAATCGTTTTTTTAATACCTTTCCTGTCTCTGTCGTTAAAACTAAAGAAATTACCAAATAGTATTTCATCATAAGATAAAGTGCCAAACGGTATGTATTTTTTCATTAAAGCTATACCCTTAGAGCGCATACCATCACCAAACTTTTCTTTGTACAAAGCATCTAGTTTACCATTCATTTCTTCAGTCATCAAAGAAATATTTCTAGTAAAGGTCATGTGTGTACCTTTAAGTTCTTTATTAATATAAGCTATAGCAGGTTTGCTTTTACCAAAATCACCAGGTGACCATATTAAGTCTAATAAACCTATATCTTTTTTTCTAAGCTCAGAATCAGGTTTTGTAATTTCTTCAACAAAGCTTTTACCGTGTTTGTTTTCCCAATCAGCAATTTGATATTCAGTAATATGTTCACTAAATTTGTATTGCATATACTGTATTAAAGATGCAGCTGCTATAGGGTCTACATTGTAGTTTTCCTTTCCTATAGCTATTCTTTTACTTTTAATATCGTCACGAAGTTCTTTATACGCTTCTGATACTGCATTCATTTTTAGCTTTAACGCAGCAAAACTATTAGCTTTGTCTTTATAGTTAAGTTTGTATGTAGAGTTATTAAACAAATCTTTGTCTTGTGTGTATAGTCCTTTGATAAACTCTACAGATTTTTCATAAACTTTGTATTGTTTTTCTAGCTGGTCTATTTCATTTTGATTAAGGTCTGAAATTTTTCTAACATTACTTTTACCTTCTCTAACAAGCTGTTCTAATATAGTTTTATAGTAGTCTCTTTTATTCATTTTTTCACCTACAGCACCGTAATTTTGCGTACCATGAGTGGGAACTTTAAGGTATTTTTTATTTTGTTGATTCTTTAAATCATTTTGTACCTCGTCTATTAAAGCATTTCTGTCTTCATATGTAATAAATGATTCTACTGAATTTTTGTCATTAGCAATTTCTTTACTTAAAGTTGTTATAGCTAATTGTGGCCAACTTGTGTTTTGTTTAAATTTGTATTCAGCTTTCTTGTACACATAACCATCGTTCTTAGATGTTAATTGTACTCCTGTACGAGATGATATTTCAGTTTTGTGATGCAAATCTTTAGTAAAAGATGATTCGTTCGCAAAGCCACCCTGATTTAAAGATTGCGAATAGGTAGGATATAAACCATTATAAGAGTTGTATGCAACAACTTCGCCTGTTTCTTTTATAGTCCTAGATTGTGCATCTACACCGTTTACCATTAGATTAAGTATAGCTGCAATTCTTCTATTATCAACTGCAGGTATGCCTGTAAAGTTTACCTTATCAGATAGCCTATCTTTTAAAATTTCCATGTCACCATTAAAAGTGCTTACATCTTCATTGTTTTGTACTTTTTTATAGAAATTATCTATTTTAGAAATAGTATTATTATCCATATATGGTATCATAGAAGTACCAGAGTTTTTACTTCCCCAACCAGTGTTTAAGAAATCAGTAAGCACTAACAACGTTTTCATTTTAGGGCTAAGTTTAGCGAAGTCTTTTTGATACAAGCCTACTTGCTCAACAAACTCTAATTGTTTTGCTACTTTTTGTGTATCTATAGATACGTCATAATTGTTTACTTGCGCTATCTTGCCTTTACTATTAGTAACAAATGAAGTCCTAGGTCTTATTCTAAGTATTCCGTTCTCTCTATCTAACCATTTGTTGCCCTTATACTTATTAGCTTGTATATCGTCAGATATTTTAGTGTAAGCCATGTCTAATAAGTTAAACATTTTAAGCTCAACTGATGATGT
>TARA_B110000977_G_scaffold201695_1_pt1 | contig 14694 bp, 8 predicted proteins | sample TARA_B110000977 | Tara Oceans TARA_B110000977 (sample SAMEA4397798) | marine metagenome | biome: Polar Biome; feature: [SRF] surface water layer (ENVO:00010504); material: water (ENVO:00002006), including particulate matter (ENVO:01000060) such as... | depth 5 m | reverse complement strand
GTATTTCCGCTTGCCGTGGAGGCACGGGTTGCACTCGGCGCAGTTGCTTTTCCACTTGCCGTGAGGGCAGCTGCTGCACACCGCGCAGTGGTTTTTCAGCTTGCTGTGGGGGTATTCCTTCCCATTGGGACATCGCTTTCGTCCCATGGTTCGCGCGCGATCGTATGAGCGCATCGCACTTCTTCGCGCTCTCGAGTGACGTGACGTCCGAGGAAAAGTCGTAGCTTTTCGTCTTCACCTCGATTTTCATATTTTGCGCGCGGGATTTGATTTCGCGCCATCCGAGGAAACTGGGTGTTGAGCCGTGCTTGTTCGCTCCAAGACGCGGTGTCAACCGCGCGGACGGCCCGGGCATCCGGACGACGCGAAGCACCGGCCTGTGGCGCGTTCCCCTCCACTCGATCACGGCTGTGCATGCACAACCGCCAGCGCTCGGGGGGTTCTGGAACAAACACACCCCCTTTGATGGAAAGTGGAAACATCCAACATCCAAGCGACGCGGATTCCTTTAACATCGCGGATCGAAACGATCTGGAGGCCGACATGACTCCGATCAGAGATGACAACAACAGCAAAGGCACGTTGGAGTGGCTCGCGGTGCAGTCCGTGTGCACGGTGTCCATTTTTGCCGCGTTGCTGGGGTACGACATCGGCGTGATGGCAGGTGCCCTGCTACCATTGTCCAGGGATTTGAACTTCACGAGCTCGCAGGAGGAAGTCGCCGTGGGTTGCTTGAACTTCATCAGCGCTGTGGGGGCGATCGGCGGAGGCGTGGTGTACAACAAACACGGCGCAGTGCGTTGTGTCAAATTTGCAGTCGTATTGTACGCCATAGGCATGTTCGTCATCGCGGTTTCTGGATCCTTCACGTCGGTGTTCTTTGGCCGGTTGGTGTGCGGGCTGGGCGTCGGATTAGGATTCGCCATCTGCCCGCAATACATAGCGGAGATCTCCCCCCCGAAGTGGCGCGGCGTGTTGGTGTCGATGTTCGAAATCAGCATCAATGTGGGTTTGTTGACTGGGTATTTGGCTAATTTAATGTTCGAGTACATGGAGGATTCCACTCGCTGGCGCTCGCTCATGGTGTTGCCCACGATTCCGACAGTTCTCGTCTACGCGTTTCTCATCCCGAAGATGCCAGAGTCGCCAAGGTGGTTGTTAAGAGACGGGTCACCTGGGAAGGAAGCGCTGGCAAGAGATGTGCTCGTAAAGACGTGTGGGGCGGAAGCCGCAGGAGCTGTGCTGCAGGACATCAAGCAGGTTTTAGCGAGTCAACAAGAATCGATCCGAAACGCCCCGATCGGATCCGAGTCTTCTCAAAAGCGAAACACGGGCTGGCGCGCTTTGTTTTTCGACCCGGCGCCGCAGCGCGCTTTGTTGATTGGAGCTGGTACTGCGTTCTTTCAGCAGGCGAATGGGTCAGAAGCCGCTGTGTACTACGTTCCACAAGTCCTAGCCGCGGCGGGTGTGAAATCGGAACACTCGCAGCTGCAAGCCGCCGCATTAGTGGGGGTGTGCAAGACGATTTGCATCGTGATAGGGCAATTCTCAGTGGACGTGTATGGGCGGCGGGTGATGTTGCTGACTTCAGTTGGGGCTGTTACTGGATCATTGGCCTTGTTAGCGTGGTGCTTAGGGAACGTCGGCCAGGGTGCGACCGCGGCAATTACACTGGCCGCGCTTTGTCTCTTCATGATGAGTTTCTCGTTGGGCGTAGGGCCAGTGACGTGGGTCATCACGAGCGAGATTTTTCCCATCCAAGTCCGATCGAAGGGAACGGCGTTTTCCATGGCCCTTAACAGGTTGACGAGCGGGACAGTAGCTATGACATTTCTGACCTTAACTGAGTACCTCACAGTCTCAGGGGCGTTCGCGTTGTTCACGTGTATCAGTGCGTTGCAGTTCGTGTTGACGTTCCTATTTCTTCCCGAAACTAAGGGCAAGACGCTGGAGGAGATCGAAGCGTCGCTAGTGGGCGCAGCGGCGGAGCGCGGAGGCGGCAGGGGCGCCTACCACAGAGTTGTGAACGAAAACGAGGCGTAAGATAGATTCTTTTGATTGTAAACAATTATGTAGAGTACAATGGGTACCTATAACAACGTTTCGTTTCGATATTCGTCTCAAACTCAGTAGTGAGCAATTAGTCACCCTCACTTCACAGCGCACATCGGGTCTTCGTTTTCGCGATCGTCTTCGTCTTCGTCCGACGATACGTAGTCGTCCGCGCCCATGTCATCATAGACAGGGGTGGTCGTAACGGCTGATGTAACGGCTGTTCCTTCTCCTAAAGTCGCATCCTTTTTGTCGTTCAACTTTGACAACGCTTCAACACTCGCATACTTTTCAACCATTTCCTTTACCTTCGCTTCGTACGCTAAAGGGTCCTTTAACAGCAACGCGGCGGCTTCGCCGTTGAGCGGATCTGCGGGATTGGGATACAAAAGAAGTTGCGGCAAAAATGTCTCAAACACGTTCACCAAGTCGTACATCGGGGACCAGGTCTGGTTGATCACATCGAGACACACCGCGCCCCCGCTGGGGCACACGTTCGGGTGGAACACGTGGTTCGCGAACCCGATCGACGGGCTCTTGTACGGGTACTCGGGAGGTAAGTCAACTTTGATTTTCCAGAACCCCGAAGCGTACAGCGATTGCGCCGGGCCGGTGAAGTCTACATGGAACTTGTTGATGGAGTCGTTGACGAGGGTGAGGTTGTAGTCGAACATCATCCTTTAGGTTTAGGGTTTAGGGCATTTGAGGGTAGGGTTGATAGGGTATTTGTCAAAGAGGTTGAGGAGGGTCAGCGTTGCCTCTCGTACAGATGGAATTATTTTCTCGACGCTTTTTACAGCTGTAGATGTCTCCGAATGCACTTCGAAGCAGGAAGTGCGATGCGCGTGCGCCGTGGTTTTGATTGTTATATAAGTAGAGATATCGGATATCGGGACGTACAGTTTTGTGACGTCCATCTCGCGGCGTTTAAGCGAGCCGTTTGATGATGACATGGCGGACAGTCTGACAGTCGTGGTCTCGTGGGAGCTCCCGATTTGAGGAAACAACGAGATGTCGTGGAACGAACGTGAGGCGTGGCCTGGCTCGACTCTGCGCGCGGGAAGACGCGTGAGAGGAGAAGGCTCGCTCGTAATAAATAGAGCGGTCGGTGGTTGAGAGGGCCGGAGATGTGAGCGAAAGTGCTTCGATACACAGCTCGGTGCGTGGAGGTGTGAGGGGTCTCGACTGACGAAAAAGCGTACAGCAGAAGAGGCTTCATCGCGCGAAAAATGAGCTCTCGGACGTGCCAAATCCTTAGCCTAATTGACCGTCAAACGACCCGACTCATTTCTGTCGAGCCAAGATTTGAAAATGAGACAGCGTCGAGTTCGGCAGCAGACGGCACATCTGGTCGCGCGGCCTCGAGGACCGTTCGTACGGTCGACTCAGGGTCACCCGATGTCGACTGACACCGCGACGCGGTTGGAGGATGTCCCCTTGACATCCACAGCGAGGGCTGAAGCGGATGAAAGCCTCTCCGCTTCCAAGAGGATGATTTTCACGTACGCGAGGCACGTCGGGTCGTTCCCGGTGTCAACCGAGGAACAAGACCAACCCAAACTGTCAACGTTGGGAATAACCCCTTTGGTGGACCCAACAAAGGTCCCTGACGTGCTGCGCGCGGTGCTTCTTGAGGATGGCACCGTAAAGGTGAACTTCAGAGACAACACCGTGGTTCGTTTGGACACCAGCGGATCTGCGTTCACGGTTACCACGCCCGAGGGCGAGACATTGCGGCAACTCAGCGAGTTCGCGGTGACCCGGTTCTCTGGGAAAGTCCAGAGCGCGCTTGAGTTCAGAAACGCACACGCGGATACTCCGTTTTTACCGCCATCGATGGCCAAAAGGGAGCACATCGGGGCGGGGGCTGAAAACTCAAATTCTAACGATTTGCGATTCAGAGCGTCGGCGCGCGTGAAATTCGCCTCCTGGAGCAGGGACGCGCAGGACGCCGAGCAAGAAGGGTTCCTGACCCGTCTTGAAGGCGGCGCCGCGGCAATTGAATCAACAGATGGCGTAGCGCGAGTCGTGCTTTCTGCGCACGGACTCGTGGCGAGGGTGACGTACCCTTTGTTGTACGCGGTGAAGGATTTAGATGGCGACGCGGTCGAGAATGATGATGCGAGTGACACACCAAACAAACAACGCATGGCGCACGACTACGTGTGGCACACGTCAACCTTCAGCGCGGATAATTGCCCCCCCCGTTGGCAGTTTCCAGTCGCGCTGTTGACGCAAGCGGTGTACGAGGGTGAGGATACTGGTGAGAAGGAAAACGCGAACGGTGCCAACAAACCCAAAACCCAAAAAGTCGACCCCTCGAAGCGCGCCGGATCAGTCACTACGCTTCCAGTCTCTTCCGGACTTGGTAAATCTTCTTCTCAAAGCAGTTTATCCCACGGCTTGTGGGTCAACGAGGGGGACAGGCACGAGCAACCCTGGTGGAGCTCACCTGCCGTGGTGGGTTTCCCGGATGTGCGCGATGTACATGGTAACCGAATCATCAGCAGAAGGCCGTCCGTGGAACACGCGCCCGGGCAGACTACGTTCGTCGTACGGTCAGAACGCGCTCGATCGAAAATCCCAATCTCTGGAGTTGATGCTGAGCTACCTATCAAACCTTGGGTGGAAGTAGTCTCCATACTCGATCAAGACGGTGATGTTTTAGTCTCCGTTAACGGCGGCAAATTCGTCATGCACGTCCCGGATGAAAAAAACGGGTTACAGTTTGCCAAGATGTACGACTCGCAAAACATTCCCGACCGCGTGGCGCCCGCGGGAGCCATAGGTGCGGTATTCGAAGCGGCACAACCTGGAGGAGAGTTTAATTCTGAGCAGCTTGACGACTCAGAAACTCCTCGCCACCGAGTTCCGATAGGGCGGTTCGCGGAGCGGTGTTTATCAACCAGGGCGGCGGCGGACTTTTCGGGAGAAACGAGTGATGAGAAGGTACCCTCCAATAATTCACCCACCGGTGTTTCCTACGGAAGGTCCTCCACCACGAACTCCGACGCGTACACGTGGGGGTTCCCAGACCCTGACGACCCCGACCCGTGGTCCGTTTTGGATGCTGACATCCAAGAGGAAAGCGCGGGGGAAGGGAGCGCTGCGTTTGTGGCGTACAAAGACGGGCGCGTTCGCGTCAAGTTCGCGGACCGGACTCTGTTGACCTTGCGAAGGGACCACCAGGCGTGTCGCATGCTGCTAAAAGATGGCGAGCTGGTGGAGGTTCGGTGCTCCAACCCGATGGCGTGGGGAGTGTACACAACCGCGGCGACGGAGTTTGGGCGGTGGGCGTTTCTAACGCCCGAGGATCGGGAGCTGGCGGCGCAGGAAGACCGTGTGAGGTCGGACAGGGTACAAGCGGAGCTTGATTGGATACACCGCTTCTCCGTGATTGACTCGGGGATCGTTCCGCTGGATGATTCGCGGCCTGGAACTGGAACTGAAGCCGGAAGGAAGCAATCCTCCCTGCCCTCGACTCCTGACCGCCCGAAGGCGCAGCCCTCCGCGCCTACCACTCCGCACACGGAACACAGGTCGCCGTTGAGGGAGTCGCGCGGGGCGTCGCCGTTGGGAATTTCCGTGCCGGCGTCGCCCCTGGACGGCGCGCGGATTCGGCGGCGGGAGAGTTTGGAAAAGATGGAACGTGAGTGGGAGGAGGACCTTGAGGTCCGCCCGGTTGCGCACGATGAAACACGAGCAGGGAACTCGCAACAAGCAACGCACTCCTCTCGATCCAGGGCTCTGTTCAGGGAGGATTCCGGTGATTCGGGGGACGGAGGTATGAGCAAACAGTCTGGGAATACCACAGAGGGAGGCGTTTCCTCCGTCGCCGCGGTTGCGCACGCGGCGGCGGCGGGCGTTTCTGTAGAGGACGGCTCGCCGCCCGCCTCTGTGCAGGAAGCGCTGGCGGCGACAGAGAGGTGGCTTGAGGGTGTCAAGGATGAGCTGTCACCCACGTCATCAGAGGACGCGGGTATGCGCATTCAGTCTGGCGCCGCGAACCGCATGGACGCCGTCGCGTCTGCGCTGGACGCGAATGAAAAGTGGCTCGCCAACGAGCTGGAAGATAAAGCCAAGGATTTGAAACTCGACTTCACGGAACCGCCGGACTTTTGAGTAAGGGTTTTTATATTTATGTAGCGTAGAAGGAATGTCGCTTGAAGCCGTGCACAGTGTGTAACAAACATATTTTTAGATCTCTCTTATCTCAATACAACAGCTTTTGATATTACAAGCCTTTCCGTCTTGACGCGGTCGCTAATCATCGATTAATCAATCGCCGCTTTGTCATCAGCTCAAAAACAAGTACAGCGTGTTCCCCAGTTTCGTGGGTGTCCCCGTGGCGAACTGCTTTTGCATCTCGCCCTTCTCGTCGTACAGGCGGTATGACGGTACACCTTGTACGGACCACTCCTTGACCAGCTCCCGAAGCGAGTCGTCCATGTCAAAGTAGAAGCGCGCGAATGTTACGGATGGGAACTTCTCCGCGTAGGCGTGTAAAGTTGGGAGCAACAACTTGCAAGGTCCGCACTTGCTGCTCGAAATGTTCAACACACACTTCTGCTTACCGTCAGACGCCTGCTGTAACACCGCCAGCAACTCATCCTTCGTGCGTATCATGGTGACGCCCTTGTCGTCGCGCACGGGGGCAGCCTCCGCGGTGGCACTGACGCAGCGCTTTTGCGGTCGTTGAGAAACCGCCCCGAATCGACGGTTGCCGGGAAATCGAAATGACGATGCCTTTCCTTGGGAGCGCACTCGTGCGGTGCGCCCCGCGCCGGTCACGCACTGAGCGGCAGCTCTCGCCGTTCCTGGAAGTGTCATCGCGGTCGCGAACTGAAAGGTGTTCGCGCGTCACTGTGTCCGCGAGAGAGGTAACAGCGGGTGCTGACTCAGGACTCCGGAAAGATGAACACCCGCGCTTTTTCTTTTTTGTTTTGACGTCGTTTCAGTCAATCATCATTTAGGGTTGCGCGTCCTCTCGGTCGTCCCGACGGTCTGCCCACATGGCTGACCCCGACGAGGATGGCGTTTCCATCCCTGGTGAGGCAATTCGCTTCGGTGCGATCGGCGGGCATGACCGGCAAGCCTTAGAGGAGGGCATGAGGAAGGGCAACATCCACATCGCGGGCGGCGACGTCGGGGATCGATTCAACTTGAGTGATGGTAGTGCGCAAACGAGGGAACGGCAAGAAGAGCTTATGAAAGAAATGGAAGGGCGACGGCGTCAACGCGCGGTGGCGGTCACGACGGATGATGGCGAAGTGCGTAAACAGCTGCGACAGCTAAAAGAACCAATCACGTTGTTCGGCGAAGGGCCGGGCGATCGAAGAGACCGGTTGCGAAAACATTTAGCGAAACTCGATTCGATGGATGGTGGGGCTTTGGATTTGCCGGGAGACGCCGGCGTGGTCCCGGAACAAGAAGTGGTTGAAAAACGCGAGCTGTTCTACACCGAGGGCAGTGATGAACTGCTCAAGGTTAGGCACGAAATTGCATCGTATTCTTTACCCCGGGCGAAGGAAAGGTTGAAGCGCGCGCGGGAGAGTCGAGCGTCACACCAAAACGACGAAAACGACCCCGAAGGCCGGTTCGGCGAGGTCGTGGAACTAGACGTCTACGCCGCGAAAACCTCGAAAATGGAAACGGAAGCGTCGATTGTTGGGGATGAGCGTCCGTTGTGTGATGTCCGGTTCTCTCGGGTAGACAACGGTGCAGTACTACTATCAGCCTCTTGGACTGGAATCGTCAAGCTGTGGAAAGGCGACGCGGAGGGTAACGTTTTAGAAAAGCACGTCTCCATCAAGGCATCGGAAGACAGGGTCACCGGCGCGGACTTACACCCGGAAGCGTCAGCAGATTGGCTCATGAATGATACTCGAAACAAAAACCCATCCAACAGTGGCCGCGTGTTTTTCGCCTCCGCCAGCGCGGATGGCACTGCAGGGTTGTGGAGCTCCCAGGGTACGTTGCTCAAAACCCTGAAGGGACACGTCGGACGCTTGGGCCGAACTAAATTCTACCCGAGTGGAAAATTCATTGCGACGTGCGGTTTCGACCAAACCTGGAGGCTGTGGGATTGCGAAGTCGGGACTGAATTATTATGTCAAGAGGGTCACTCTAGAGCAGTGTACGACCTGTGTTTCCACCCCGACGGCTCGCTAGCTACTTCAGTCGGTTTAGAATCCCACGGAAGAGTGTGGGACCTGCGCACCGGACACAACATTCTAAACCTAAAGGGACACGCCAAGCCAATTTTAACGTGCGACTTTTCCCCAAACGGCGCGCACTGCGTCACCGGTGGGGAGGACAACACCGTGAAGGTTTGGGACTTGAGGAATACGAAAGGGTGCTTGTACACGGTACCTGCGCACGGTAAGTCGATCACTTCTGTGCGATATGAACCGTCACATGGTGGGTTTTTCGTATCAGCGTCGCACGACGGCGATGTCAAAGCATGGAGCGCGGTGGACTTTTCCTTGAAGCGGCGCATGCGCGGGCATGAGAGTAGAGTCGCTGCGGTGGATGTGACTGTGGGGGGGGGCAGCTGTGTATCGGTTGGGCACGACCGGACCATGAAGCTGTGGAAAGTCAGGGGAGGTGGGGGGGTCACGATGTACACGGAATAGATAGCTACTGTGTGTATCAATGAACGCACAAGCGCCTAACCTACCTTTTCCACGACTTGTCTTGTCTTTTACTCGCCGTCATCAAACCCGAAGTAGCCGCGGAAGGTGAAGATCTCGAGCTCTTGCTTGATATCGGGCTCGCGCTTGATCTCTGGCTCTTGCTTGATCTCGGGCGAAGTCTCCGGCTCGCGCTTGACCCGCTTCGAACTCGCGGATCCGTGCGTGAAGCTTTGCACAACGCGCACCTGTTCTTCCGCTTACCGTGGGGGCAACCGATGCAGACCAGGCAGTCCTGTTTCCGCTTGCCGGAGGGGCAGGGGGTGCAACCCATGCACCTTTGTTTCACCTTGCAGTGGGGGCAAAGCTTGCGATTCGCGCAGTTGCTTTTCCGCTTGCCGTGAGGGCAGGGGTTACACTCTACGCACTTGCTTTTCAGCTTCTCGTGAGGGCAGGGTGTGCACTTCGCGAGGTCGCTTTTCACCTTGCCGTGAGGGCAGGGGTTGCAGTCCACGCACCTGCGTTTCACCTTACCGTGGGGGCATGGCGTGCACTCCACGCAGTAGCGCTTCTCCTTCCCGTGCGAGCATTCCTTGTGTTGTCCAATTCTTAGCCCGCCACGACACCCCGCGCACTACGCTTCTGCACACCCCGAAACGTCGTGGTCGGTGTCGTGGCTCTTCGTTTTCTGGGACTTGCCGAAAAAGTGCTTGTCACGAAACTCCCGAAGTATCAGATTCACATCTGGGCGCGATGGCGGGGAAACGCGGCGGCGAGGGTCGCGCGTCCCCTAGGGCGACCAAGGTACGTCGTGCGGATGACCCCGCGGTGGCAAACGCGCGGAAAAACGCACTGGAGGGTGAATTGGATGACACGAGCGCGCTTCGTTTGTTTTTGGCGAGCGGCGATGTTGGCAAATGCGGTCGCGCATGCAAAGGTAACCCGAAACGCGTGGACTGCGTGTGCGGGTTGGTCCCTCCCCGCGACGGGTTCCGACGCAGCGGCTTGTGGCGTAAAGACATTGAGGCGATAGTCACGGAAGCGGTCGGGGTGAATCCCAAAACGCTAGCACGACCGACCACGACCATGCCATGCGGGTTGCGCAATCTGGGAAACACGTGCTACGTCAACGCGGCGCTGCAGTGTTTGTTTTCTATTGGGTCATTCACTGATGAAGTGTTCGCGCTGGATGTTACGAGCGACCCGAATCACTCTGAAAGCAGCTCTGGGGGTGAAGGTGCAGGTGAAGCGACGAAAGGACGTGGCGGTGTATTAGACAAAACTCACGTCAACTCGGCGCCGGACAATAAAAAGAACGCCACCGCCGCGCTTCGCGAGTTGTTCGCCTCGATGCGGTTCGGCGACCACAAAACCTGTGACCCCACGGTCTTCGCCTCCGCCCTGTCCCTGGAAACGTCGTCGCAGCAAGACGGACAGGAGTTCCTTAAGTTGTTACTCGCGTACGTTGATAAAGTCGCGGCAAAAAAGAAAGGGAATGCAGATGGACAGAAAAACTCTGTACCGCCCGACGCTAATACCGAAAAACCTTACGAAAATACCACAACCTTCGTCTCCTCTCACTTCTGCGGGCAGTACACGTACGCCACGACGTGTACTAAATGCGGGTGCGCCTCTGAGTCCTCGAAAAAGCCAGTAGACTTCTACGAGCTCGAGCTGAACGTGGGGAAACCGGAGTTTGGCGAGTTCAGAGCCGGCGCCGCGGAGACAGCGGGATCAAAACAGCATGAAAAATCAGAAAAAACCCCATTCGGATTACGCGATTCTTTAAACGAGTTCCTCACCGTGGAGCACTTGGACGGGGATAACCAGTACCGGTGCGAAACTTGCTGTTCTTTACAAGACGCAACTAGGGCAGTCCAAATCAAAAGTGTTCCGAAATACCTGGTGTGCCAGCTGAAACGTTTCGTGTTTGATTTCGAAACCTTCGAGCGGCGGAAAAATACCGACGCGTTTCAGTTCCCGTTGGAAATTTGCTTGGATGATTTCCTTACGGATGAGGGTGGGATGGATGGTATGGAAACTAAATCATCACACAACGACTACGAACTCGCGTCTATTCTCCTCCACCGCGGTCAAAACGCCACGAGCGGGCACTACGTCGCGCTGGTGCGGGACGGGGGGGTTGGGACTGGGAACGCCAACGTTGGAAAGACTGACGCGAACGCCAACTCGACCGACCGGTGGTGGCGCTTTGACGACGACGTGGTTACTGGGCTTAGGGGCGGGCCGTTTGGGGAGGCGGTTGCGGTGGAGAAGACAGTTTCAGGGGGCGAGGCGAACGATGCAACCGATAATAATAACGAGAAAGGGAAACAGCGGCAAGCTAAGAACAAACCAGAACAGCCGCCGAAAGTTCCTAGAGACGGCTCTACGCTCGCGCCCGTTTCGTACGTATCGTCGGACGCGTATTTGTTGGTGTACAAACGAAAGGAAAGCGGAGGCGATAGGGCTGGAGATGATGCGGACGATGTGGATGCACCAAGAACCCTAAGTACCTTGCCCTCTGATTTACTAAACGCCGTGACTTCGAAAAACGAAAACCTGGCGTTGATGGCGGCGACGTTCGAAGTGCGTCGCGAGGAGACTCGGGCGCAGATTGACGAGCGACGCAAGAACGCGCGGGAGGTTGCGGAAACGGCAAAAGCACCGAGCGTTGATGGTGAGGATGCGGGCAATGTGCATGACATGGACAGGAACGCACTTGACGTGAATAAAGGTATGACTGATACTCCATACAAACCAACCGACGCATACCGCTTCGTCCCGCGCTCGTGGCTCGCCGCTTTTTGTGACTCAAGTTTTGACGCCGGGCCGCTGGATTGTTCACAGATTGAGTGCCAACACGGGTGTGTTGATCCGAACAAAGCAGAACAGGTGGTGCGTATATCTGGAATGGCGTTCGAAACAATAGTACGCTCCGAGAATGGAAACAGGGTACAAGGTGACATGAGCATCGGCTGTTCCACGAGTACCCAGACTATTTGCCGCGCGTGTCTGCGGGTCGCATCGTCGCAACTCGCGGGCGAAGACGCCGTGGTTCACGAACGCACCAGAGCCCGGGAACGTTTAGACCGGTGGGAGAAGGAACAGAAAACAAAATCGAGTGATGTTGAGGTGGACATGATCGTTGATATGACGAGGGACAGGGACACGACTGTTATTACGGAAGAAGAAATGAACGTCTCTAACGAAAAAACTTCAAACTCTACTTTTTGGGTAAGTGCCGTATGGCTCAAGAAGTGGCGCTCGTGGCGAGGCGCTATCCCTCCGACAGCGATGACCAAGGAATCAGGAACAGCGCCGATAACCTGTCCGCACGGCAATCTAAAGCCGAATGCTAACGCGACAAAAGTTGATCGCGAAACGTGGTCGTTTCTGGTGAATAACCCTCCGTCGAAAGGGGTGACCGACGGAAGCGTCATCGAACTCGATGCGAACTCGGAGCGACCGAGCACAAATCAATCAAGCGATGCGATCGATGGCGTGCACACCCATGGCCTAGGCGGGGGCGGGGGCGGGGGCGCTCCCGTGACTCGAACTCCCCTAAGAACACATAAAAACGAGGATGACGATGACATGCAAGTCACAGGTGTGCTTTCCGGTTGGAACGAAGAACCCGCGCGTACCAACGGAGGGACTGTTTTTTCGGGAAAAACACCTTCCCAAACATGGACGCCGTTCCCGTGTCACATCCCCGAGTGCGCGTTGTGCGTCTCAAGCAAAGCCCAAGGCGCCAACGATAAGCAGGACCTTAAGGCGTTGGTCGAGGTACATCGAGCCACGTGCGGTGCCCTTCGCGACCCGTTCGACGCGGACGAAGTCCATGCGTTTCGTGCAAACGAACCTGAGGCGATGTCCGCCGACCAAGCACCGTTCCGAGTCGTGCCGAGCGCGTGGCTAACGAAATATCGCGCGTTTATGTTTCCACAAACCGGAGGTATGGGTAAACAGTCTGGTGTTCTCATTACAAAAGACAACACGTGGCGCCCCACTTTACATTCACTACGTTCCGCGGTTGCCGAAATGAAGTGTACGCACGGCTTGTGTTTGTGTACTGTTGCGTCGCTGTGGCGCAGAGCCGCTGGTAATGACGGTGACTTGCAAAAAACCCCCCTCCTTGAAACGCTGCGGGTCGAGAAAATAAAAACCCTCAGGGCTTTTTTCGGAGACGAAGGGGGGGTGAAAGCAACCGGAATTGGGGACAACAATTCGTACGTAGTTAAGTCACACAAACAGCAACACGAGCTCATCCCAAGTCCCGTGTTCCAGCAGTTGGAGGAAGTGCTCAGTGGCGCGGTGGACGCGCCGGGGTGCTTTTCGAGGGAAAGTTCTCAAAATGAGCGCCGCGTTTCCTTTCTCCCGGAGACGTGTGCGACGTGTGTGGGGGATACAAAGGATACAAAGGATACGAAAGGACAACCTGGTGTATCCGTGAAACCTGTTAGTCCTTTCTTCGAGCAAAAGATAACCGTTCGCAGAGTCAAATATGATCTGTCGCAAACCATGCGCGAGTACCGCGACCGGGCCGTCGCCGCGAAGGTTGTTGAAAAACGTAAAGGTGATGAGAAATTCGGTGGACCCGAGACTATGGATTTCACGACACAGGAGGTACCGATTGCTTCGAAGACTATTACAAAAGGACAACCACACACCCTTCGAGGCGGTCGTGTAGTCTCAAGCTCAGGTGGTAGCAAAAAGTGGTGGGAAGCGCCGAAGGATTCGACGCACTCGGCGAAAGTTAATTCGTTTCCAAAATTGGAACCAGTCGGCCGCGCTAGTCCGTTAACAATCGACCACGACTACACGGTGTGGCGCGTAAAGCTTCTGTTACTGGAGAAACTAGGGATTCACCCGCTTGATCAAAGGCTGTTTGCTTGTGAAGTAGATGCAGTGGATGGGACTACCCCGGTTGGAGTCGTTGAGTTAAACAACCCGGAAACTTTGGGCGAGTCGCAAATAGGACCGGGGTCGAAACTTTGTCTATTTGCCACGAACGTACACGACCCGGAGGACTTGACCGGTTTGGAAATGCCGCTGGGGAACGTTGGGTGGGAAACGGACGTAAGAGGGGGGAAGGCAGTACAGGCAGTCGAGCGGGGGTTCGCGGGGACGGGGCTGCACGGGGTCGAGTGAGGAAGGTAGCGTAGACGGAAGCGGGTTGAAATACAGTTTCCTACATATTAAATTCAGCTAATAGTAGTTCAGCTACAGAACGGAGTGTATCGCGGTGGCACACAAAACTATCGTTGCGCGCACGTCCCTGAACCTTCCTGACGCTGGTGAATCGTAGTAATTAACGACCAGTATCGGCGGTGGCGACGGTGGCGACGGAGAGGGTGATGGCGGTGGCGATTCCGGGACGGGTGGCGGTAACGGTGGAGGTGGCGGTACCTGTGTCGCCGCTTCACTCGCCACCGACGTCGCATCCGCTGCAACTGGGGCGTCTGCCACGAAACTCTCCAAGCTCGAAGTGTATAGTCCGAGAATAGCACGCAGCTCTTCCGTCGGAACGATTTCCGTGGACGTCGCGGTGATACCTTCCGCGGTAGGTTCTCCAGCGCCGCGATGAGCGTCGTTGTGTCCACTGTCACAGGGCTCATGAACACATTGACGTCATAACTCGTATCCGCGACGAGTCGTCGCCGTCTGCTCGCGCTGACAGATACGTCGCATGCGGCTAGGCTCGCGTCGAGTTGCATCTTCGAAAACCATGCGTGCACGCTTCGTCATCAGACTCCGCCGTTAAAGCCATCGAGACTTTTTTCACTTTCACGCCGGCGATCGCGGCATCGGCTAACAGTTTCGCCTTTGCTTTTGTTTTTTCGTCGCTGATGTCAGCCAGAAGCGAGTATCGAGAAGCCTCCGCCTGTTCTGTTTTTTCCTCGGCGGCGGAGACGAGTTCTTCCAGTGACATCGGCGGCGGCGGTGGGGGTGGCGTTGTGGTGTTTGCAGCCGGTGGTGATGCGTTTGTGGTGTTTGTGGTGTTTGT
>TARA_B110000977_G_scaffold201650_1_pt1 | contig 14735 bp, 8 predicted proteins | sample TARA_B110000977 | Tara Oceans TARA_B110000977 (sample SAMEA4397798) | marine metagenome | biome: Polar Biome; feature: [SRF] surface water layer (ENVO:00010504); material: water (ENVO:00002006), including particulate matter (ENVO:01000060) such as... | depth 5 m | reverse complement strand
ACGATTTAAGCCGTCAAACGATCCCTACCGCTTACGCGCTGAACAGCTCTTCAACCGTCATGTCCCTGTCCTTGGCGACTTGTTTGTACGTGCGCATTTCGCCTAAGCCTTTCACCACGGCACGCGCGTTGTTCAGGGGAGAGGAAGACCCGAGCTGCTTGGCGAACACGTTCTTGTACCCTGCCAGCTCAAGCACGGTGCGGCACGAGCCGCCCGCGATGACACCGGTACCAGGTCCGGCGGGCCTCAACATCACCACCGCTCCGCCGTTCCCCTTGACGGTCACCCTGTGAGGGAAGGACTGTCCTTTCGCAAGAGGCACGTCAATCATGCACTTCCTGGCGTCCGCCGCCGCCTTGGTCACCGCAACCTGTACCTCCTTCGCCTTGGAGCACCCCACGCCAACCTTGCCCTTTCCGTCGCCAACCACAACCGTCGCCCTGAAGCTCATGTTCGAACCACCCTTCGTAACCTTCGTCACGCGCTGCACCTGCACCACGGACTCCTCCAGGCCGTCGCCGTCGTCGCGGCCTCTGCCACGGCCTCGGCCGCGTCCTCGGCCACCGCCTCGGCCACGAGCTGCTGATTGAATTATTGAAGTTGGGGGACAAGGTTAGTATTGAATCGAGCCGAAGTCGTTGAGGATCGAAAAAGAATGTCTCACAGGGCACCAGAGCCCTAGCTAGCTAGCCCTATCCAAAACCCCGAAGGGAGAGGAGCGGGCCGGAGAACGCGCGTGGGTGACATGGCGAGCCACAGTGGCGATCGGAACCGTCGTCAGGGTATCTTAACTATGTAACGCGAGTGACACCGCCCGTGTTGGTGTACGGGGCGTGCGCCTTGCATCGCTGCCGCACGTCGCGCGCCGAGGTGATGCCCGAGAAAATCGTCATCGATGCGGTCGGCGTCACGCGAGGACGCTTTATCCCGGAAATCAATGCGTGCGTGGCGTCGGAATGCGCGGTTATGGGATGCACATGGGTCGTGTACGGACCTCTGGGAGCGGGGGCATCACCCTCATCAGTGGACGCCTCGGGAGCCGCGTCTTCAGGCGCAGCCGCGGCGGACTCGCCGTCCTCGGCGCGCACCACCAGCGATTGACCGCGAGTCGCACGAGCCATCATCACCGGCTTCGCGACAGTCTTGCCGCCGAGAGTCGCCTTGGCGGCGAACTTCGCGGGCGCCGTCTTCACGGAAGCCTTCAGGCGCAGACCGGCGAAGGCCTGGGTGCAGGTAGCCATGGCCGCCATTTTGTGCTAACGGGTCGCGGGTAAGCGCGTCGCGTTGTAGGTACGACTGCGCGCATCAGACGGCAAAAGCGCAGAGGTTTTAGGGTTGGAGCTACGTCACTTTTCCTAACTGGTGTCATCTCTCCAACGGGACTTTAGTCTGATTAAACTGAAAATGTACGTTTTTCGATGACTGGCATCCATACGAAATGTCTCCCAGGAGTTTGAGAAAAAAGCTGTCAAGAGAAAGTAAGTTGGGGTACCTTCCCTCGCCTTCTGTTGTTACACAACCAAACTACCCTCCCTCCCCCCTCTGTTTCCGGATTTCCGACGACGAAAAGTCATTACGAAACCCTTTCAACTCCGTGAACAGGTCTTGAATCGAGGGTGGGATGGAGACGTCGTTCAACGTGAGAAAAACATCATCGCCGCTTTTCCGCCCCGCGACGATAAACGAACATCCATTGTTTCGAATCTCGGAAAACGCGTGTAACATGTTCTCCTCCCCCCCGTAGTACTTGGGCATCACAAGCCGAATCGCAGTATCGTGCCCCACTACGAACACACTGCCAGGCAGCAACTTGGCTTTCGTGGAAAACAACGGTGCGCGTGTGAGGAGTAATTTCGGCGTGTTGTTTTCCGACGCATCCGGGGTAGGATTCAAATCACTCGCACCCCGCAACTCCTCAAGCCCTTCGTTTTCAAACTGTTTCGCCCTTCTCACCAACACGTCGAGAGGTATGGTGCCCTTGTCCACGTTACTGACCGCGAGCTCGAACGCTATTGCCAATTCAGGCTTCATTAAAGACGCGGCTTTCATCATTTGCAAATGCCCGCCATGCACCGGGTTGAAACTCCCGGGTAAGACTAAATGGCCATAGGGTACTACACCAACTGCTGAGAGTTCGCCGTTCGTGAACTCCACGAGCTCAGTATCACCGGCGATGAGCGACGTGATCGGGTCGTCCAGTTTCTTGCGCTCAGTGCTCAACGTATCGCCGTCTGTTAAACCCAGCAGAATCGTAAATTTATCTTTATCAACCGCGTCGCTTCTTCCGTCTCGCGCCTCCATCTCCTTCGCCTCTGCTTCCGCCGCAGCATCCACAAGGGCTTGCACCACTAACCTACTCGCCAGCCCGTCTTCTTCCCACCGGTCCCGCAAGCCCTTCCGCATATTCAGCTCATACGTCGCGCTCCCCAGCACGCCGTAGGTGGACACTACACAACGATGGGCACCTTTTTTAACCGTGACCGATGCCAAAGCGCAGGTACACCCGATACCCACGACGTGTCTGTGGTCATTCGCTGTCGCTGACGATAGCTTCACGCCCCGCTTGTACGCTGCTCGGGCCAAGTCCCGCGCGGTGGAGGCACTGACGTACTGCGCGGGCTCAGACCCCAAGCAATCAATCATCGCCTCCCTCGCATAAGGCACGCGCGCCTCCAGTAACGTCCGCGAGGCTCCAGGCACGGCCATCACCCACCCCAAGGACTGCGCTGCGCCTCCCGTGACGTGCACTACCGCCCGCACCGGCGAGGCGTGCACCGCCTCAAGCGCCACCCGCAGCGCGGGCTCCATCGCGCGCGTCGGGTTGTGACAAACGACCTGTGGTGAAAGCGGTTTGCTTTTTCTGCTCAAGTTCGCCCGGATTGTTTTTCAGTCGTGATCACTGTCGCCCCGCGTCACTTCCACAGGCGTCACCCACACGCGCTCAGGGGAAGCTGGTATTTCCCATCCGTGTCGACTGCGTAGATGTCCGCTGACGGTGCGAACCCTTGTTTCGCGACCCCCGCGTTTCCAAAGCCAGTCCAAACGGCAGATCCCGACGCCCCGGAACCACGCACACACAAAAACGTCACGTCGTCGCGTCGTCTCCCAACGACGCGACTCGCACGTTTTCGTTTTCGTCACGGGCCCGCGACGCGTATACGCACACTGGCCCTGTGCCGCACACCATCAACGCAAATGCACACCCTCAAACAAACCTGTGTCTGACCTCGCCTCCACGTTCTGCACAACCCCTAATCTCATTCTAAACTAATCTCACCCATCAGGCAAGAAGCTCACATTCGTTGATCCCGAAAAGCTGGCGAACAACGCGAAGGTGAACGACGTGTTGTTCCAGTTCTTGAGTATCGTGTCAGGAATAGTGTGCGGCATTTGCGGGTACACGGATTTATCTGGTTTTTTGTTCTTTTTAGTCTTCAACGTGTTCATTGGTGGAGCAGTGGTGGCCAAATTAAACTTCAAACCGAAACAGTACTTCGTGTCGGTCGACCAGATAATCGTAAACGGCGCGAGCAACTCGGTGGGGACGTTCGTCCTGTTCTGGACACTGTTCTACAACATCTGCCACCTGTTTTAGGGTTTGGGGTTGCGTAGACAACGTTTACGACGTAGACAGCGTAGACAACTTAAACTAGCCTCATGTACCCTTTCAACGGTGTCCGCCGGCAGTCTAAACCGAGCAGACCGCAGAAGTTGACGTTTTCGCTGCGGGATGAGAAATTCCACGAGAAGCACGTCGGGGGGGTCAACTCTTTGGTGGTTGATGGCGATTGCATTTGGACAGGCGGCAGGGACGGCACCGTGAGAAAGTGGGCGAGTAATGCAGAACATGGCACAAATAACTCAGGAACGAATCAGCAATGCTTTGGAACCACCGAGGCGCACGCGGGGTGGGTCAACTCTTTAATAAAGTTGGGCTCTGAAAACATCTTCGTCTCGGGCGGAACCGACCGCGCCGTGAAGTGTTGGCGGCAACAATGTGACGGTTCGTCTTCCACATTACAGGGTGTCAGCGATAACTCCTTACGATGCATCAATACCTTAGAGCGCCACAGCGACTACGTCACGCAAGTCGTGTCGCCTTCCGGAGACTCTAAAAGTGCCGAAAAGTTCGTCAGCGCGGGTCTCGGAGTTGACCAGGTTTTTCTCTGGGACGTCAACAGGGCATTTGAGGGAAAATCTAATTCATCTCCCCTTACGCAGCTCAAGGGCCAAACGAACTCCGTTTATTCAACCGATGTGTGCGCTGAATGCACAACGATCGTCACCGGGGACAACAAAGGCGTCGTGCGGCGGTGGGACACGCGGACGCCACACGACACGCCCACAGTGTTCACGGGCCACTCCGGGACGGTGCGAACGCTGTGCGTGGACCCGACAGGGCGACTGTGTCTCACCGGGTCGAGCGACGGCACGATGCGGCTGTGGGATCTGGGGCAGGGAAAGTGTGTGCAGACGCTGACTGGTGTACATAACTCGAGCGTGTGGAGTGCTGTTCCGGATAAGAACTGGCGGTCAGTCGTGTCAGGCGGCGCGGACGGTTCCGTGTACGTCACGGACCTGGTCCACCGCAGGTCGCAACTTGTTTTCCGCGAAGAGGTTGGGATCGTGGACTTGAAGTATGCTGGAGGTAATGGGGAAAGTTTCGGGGGGTCATCCGAAGGTAATCGAATCAACGTCTGGACCGCGACGTCAGGCAGTAACGTAAGCCAGTGGTCCAAACGACTCGCTGATGAGGACGAATACGTGACATCACCGGGGTCGTCCCTCAACAAAAGAGCCGCCCGGTTGAGCATCGGGAGCGCTTCAAAAATACGCTCTCAAAATTCGCAACACTCCGCGCAAAGCGGGTGGTTCGTGCTGGGGATGTCGCCTGGGTTGTCCCCGGGACAGAGCTCGTTCAATTCCACAGGCCAGCGAAGTGGTTCTGGAATGGATGGAAATAAAGCAATTCGAGTAGCCCACATCCAAGGCACTGCACCTGTAGTCGAGCACGCGCAGCTCCCCAATCGAAGACACGTGTTGACTCGAGACGGCGACGGAGGCATGGCGCTGTGGGATGTAACAAGGTTTCAGGTCACCAAACGATGGGAAGCCCCTGGGGGTTTGAATGGAGAACATACACCAGTGAACTCTACGTCACCAGGGTCAACCGAACCCGACCAGTCTCGCTTTGAAGCCACCTTAGCCTCTTTGAAAGCAACTCCAACCTCGGTTCCGAGCTGGTTCACCGTCGACAGTAGAAAAGGGTATTTATCTTTGACTTTGACGCCCAGCTCAGTGTTCCAGGCTGAGGCGTACGCCAGTGAGTATTCCGATTCCGCGAACAGCGAGCAGAAAATCAATTTGGGCGTCCAAGTGATCCATGCGATGTTCCGGGTTTGGGCCAGACGACGGAAGGACGCAGTCAGGAAAGCAGGTGACATAGGCGAGGATGTCGAGGGCGTTGGGAATGATCTCTCGAAAGATTTCGACATCAACAGTTTACACATTTGCGACGACGCGCGGGTTTTCGCGACCCCGAGCCGGGTACCGATATTTTCGTTCGAACAGCCCGAACCCCCGTACGACCCCACGAGTTCTCACAATAATTCAACCAATCAAAGTGCACTTTGTTACGCGTTTCTGGACGGCGAGCAGATGCAAGGCACCGAGGCGGAGGAAACTTCGTTACCGGATTGGATCGTAGCAACCGTTGACGAGCGGTACAAAGTCCCGGATCCGCCGAAGATTGGATTCTACGTCAGTGAGGTTGTTGAGGAGACTAACGATTCATATCTCGCAACGGGTAAGTCCTTCTCGTCCGGAAAAGTCAGTGCCCCACGCGTTTTGACCATAAAAAAGGTTGCCGCGTACGTGGTGGCGAAGCTGCAAGTCACGTTACGCGACGACACGGAACCAGAACACGTCGTTTCTATTTTCTGCAATGGGAAAGCACTGGATCCAAGTTGGTCGCTCGCCACCGTGAAGGAACACGTGTGGCGAAAGTCAGACGACTTGCAGCTAAACTTTCAAGTCACCGAAGCGGTGGCGAAACGGGCGCGAGATGAACTAGCGAGTGGGTAGGTGTTGATGTTTGAATTAATTCTTGAGTTAAAACTATCGCGTATCTCTGATGATATCAAAAAAGAACTCAAACTAAAACACGCCATTCTTTTCGACGATCTCGGCGGTGACCGGCCGGTCCGCAAAGGTGCGGCCGTGCAGGCTTTTCCGTGCTCGCTCTGCTGATTCCAAAGTGTCAAACAAAAGGTACACCGTGCCTACGTCTGAATCGTCGAATTGCGTACCAAGCGGATTGGGTAACACCGCTTTTATATCGACCACCTTGCCAAACGCCAAACACTCCTCTTCAGTTTCTTTCAGAATTTCATCCGCTTCGTTGGAATCCAGAAGCTCCTCGCGTGTGGTCATACCGGTTAGTTTGACGCAAGCCATGGGCGATGGGATTTCCGGCATATCCTGAGAAGGCTTCGCAGCGGGCGTCCGCCGATCGTCGTCCTCGTCCCGTTCGGGGGACGAGGGCGGCGTGCCGTTCGGGCCCCAGGCGTACGCCGCGCGTTGGCCTTTCAACGTCGGCAGGCGATAGGAACGAGTAAGTTGCGGCACCGAGGCCCTTTGCCGGCCACGTACGTCTCTGCTGGATCCTCTAAGGTCGTCGCGTGGGGAATTGTCTCGATCCGACTCACGCTCTCCTCGTCTCGAAGTCGTCTCTGTTTTTTCGTCTCGTCTCAAGTCACGCGTCTCCCTTCGCGTTTCCATCTCCTGCTCTATTTTTTCGGTAGTAGCGGTCGCGGCGGCGGAGGAGTTATCGTTGGAGTGGTCGTGTTTAGGGTAGTGTCTCGTCTCATCCTTCATGCCATCCTTCGCCTCATCATCAAGAGCAAGGCCGTACTTCGCGGCGTAGTGTTTTTCCCAAAACAAACGGTCTTTGACGCTTTTTTGTTTTTTTGGTTTTCTGCCAGCCGAGTCGGAAGTAGTATCGTCCCGTCCAGTATCGCGGCCCTCCAAACGCGTGCGCTTCGATTCGCGCTCTCTTCTGTCCCTCCCTTCACGACCGCGCGGCGTGTACCGCTCAAGGGACGCACCGCGGCGACGGGGTTTTTCTTTGCTGTTCGTCTGAGTTTCCCTGCCACGCGCTGATGCATCTTGCTCAAGTCGCGAGCGCGACTGTTCTATTTCCCTCGCCAAGCGCGCACGTTCCGCGGCGATAACAGACTTGTCGCCCTCAACGCCGTGCAGCGCGTCTGCTGCGACTTCCTGCCACGTCGTGACGCGCTCGCGACGCGGCACGACGTCCGACAGTCTGTGGACCGATTCTTTCGTGGGGGGGGGGATTTGTCTTGGAACGAGCGTATGTTTCACAGGCTCTTCGTATCGGGTTTTTTCCGACTCGTTTTTTCTTGCCGACTTTTGCGAAACCTTCGGCTCCGCGTCGGGCGGCGGAGGCGGAGGCGAAGGAGGCGCTTGCGGTGGCGGCGGCGGATGGGTTAATCTTCGAGATGATTCTTTTGCCGCTTTGACTGCTGCTTCTTCCTCTCCAGAGACACCGTCAATATTTTGTTGTGTCTCTGCATCGCCGCTCTTCGGTTGTTTTGCATTTTTCGTGTTGTTTTCATTTTCCACAGTCGCGAGTTGCTCTGCGATCTTCGCCGCGACGTGTGCGAGTTGCTCTGGGCTCGGGGCAGCAGCAGCGGCAGCCATGGATTCGTTGTGTCTCGCGTACTCGGTCGCCCAAGCCACGTGATAGGCGCTCCACTCGCCACCGGCGTACTGATACGCGTACTGCTGCTGGTACGCCGCCCACGCTGCGGCGTTTGCGTCTTGAGATCCAGCAGCCCAACTTTTGTTCGCGCCTAGATCGGGAGCCTCCGCGTTTGTACCCTCCACCGAACCTGAAGGGGGTGTAATGGTCGCAGGCACGTCCGTGGCGCCGTCCGGCGGCGGCGGCACCGCGCCATCCGGCGGCGATGACGCCATCGCGACCTACTGGGCCGCGGGGTGACGAACCGATGCAGACGTAAGTGGCGCGAAACTTTGTTCGTTTCGTTTTTATTCGATGACATCTTGACCGAAGGTTCCCAGATCCCTCCATACCCCGGCGCACTGCCGGTCTGCACTGGTGGTCATGGGTTCCTGGATATGACGACTGTTTACGGGCATGCATCCTAACCATGCGTCGACTTGCGCGTATAGATAGATAGACTCGCATAGGTCGATGGCTTCCGCACCGCCCATGCGTCGGGACGGCACCTCCACGGATTCTGTGGTTTCGCGTTCCGGTTTCCGTCTGCTTCGAAGAACGCAAACGGTGCGCCGCACGGTGGAGGAGGTGTATTTGCGCGACGACATCGGGTGCGGCTTCAAGCTGTGCACGGTCTGCGCGCATCTCGAGACAGAAAATGCACATCCCCCACCATTAAGAGCAGACGCGACGCACTACGCCATCCCCGATGCTGGGGCGCTTTCTGAAAACATCGACGCGTGGCTCGCTGCGGCGGTGCCTGACGCCGGTGATGTTATCCTGCTCACGTCAGAGGTGAGCAAAGCACGGTTGCGTGGAGACGCCCATGTCAAGAGGTCTTTATGGCAGTTCAACTCCGATCCGCGACTAAACCGAGGCGTAAAGCTGTTCCCGAACGACAATTTCCGTGCGACGAGCACGGTGATTTCGGCATCGAAAAGAAACGAAAAAAACGCCGTGATTCTTTCGCGCGCTGACGGCGACTTCGCTACGCTTCCAGGGAACGCTGGTGGGGTTGCTGCGCTGACGCACACCGTACTCCGCGCCGCAGCGTGGTACACATCGCACGTTGCCAACGGTGCGTTTCCTGTAGTGGTCGTGACCGACGACCCGGTCGTGTTGGGGTTTTCAAATGAGAATCTTCCGAGCGGAGTTGTAGTGCGCAAACCGAGTGAGTACTTCCCTGAGTTTCGACCGGACTCGTTTTCTTTGCAAGAGTACGAACGCGTACAAGCTGCGAAAGTAGATGCTGAAGAGGCTGCTAGACTTGATGCTAGAAATACTACGGCAAATGATTCAAACGATTCAAATGCGCCTTCAGTGGGAAAAGGTTCCAGATTTCAATATCCGGCGCACTGGTCGCTTAGTGACGTTTCGAGCGGTTTACTCGACGGGACGCTCGTCAAGGGCGTAGTGAAAATACATCCAGACAACGCGGATCTCGCCACGGTAGTGATGAGCAGTACGTCGTCGATACGGGTAAGTGGTTCTGAACGGCCAATTGGGTCAAAGGATACTTTCAAAGTAAAAGAAGACAGTGTTTTGATCGAGGATGTCGATGAACTGAACGAGGTCGATGGGCAAATCGAAGACGACGACGACGATTTCAACGCCTTTCACGGCGGCGACGTTTTCATTCCGTCGCGTTTGTGTAGGAACCGCGCAATGGACGGAGATGAAGTGGCGGTTCGATTTCTGCCCACGGTGAAGTGGGTCAAGAAAAGAAAAGTGGTAGGGGTAGGAGTGGGTGATGAAGATGAGGATGAGGAGGAGGGTGTCGATGACAATGATGACTTCTATGAGCAATTATACTCAGACACCGAAGAAACGGTACCCACCGGCGAGGTCGTTGGAATTCTTCGCGCGAAATCGTTCGACCTGGTTGCCACGGTTTCACCGCAAGACACAACGGAAATTCAAACTGCGTTACACTCCACACGAACCTCGAATCGTAACTACGTCACCGCCATCCCAGTCGACCGCAAGGCACCGCGGATACGGCTCTTCACGCGACGCGCAGTTGAGCTAGTAGGGAAGCGGCTTTTAGTGCGCGTGGACGGCTGGCGGCGGGAAAGCAGAAATCCAGACGGACGAGTCGTGCAAGTGCTCGGGGCTATAGGTGACATCGAAACGGAAACAAAGGCGTTGCTCATTGACCACGGCATTATTGACCAGCCGTTTTCGGTAGGAGCCGTGAACGAGCTTCCCAAGGACGGAGACCGGTGGGTTGTTCCGACAAGCGAATTTAGAACTGATTCCAATCGCGTCGACGCGCGAAATTGGCGCACCATGTCCATCGACCCGCCCGGGTGCGTAGACGTGGACGACGCGGTGAGCGTGAGGAAGGTGACTGCCACCACTCCTTCCACTTCCCAACCCAAACAAGCGTATGAAATCACGGTCCACATCGCGGACGTTTCGTTTTTCGTTTTGGAAAATTCCGTTTTGGATTCAGAAGCCAGGGCGCAAGGCACGACGACGTATCTAACCGACCGCAGGATCGACATGTTGCCTGAATTATTAAGTGCCGATCTAGCGTCGTTGCTTCAAGACAAAGACCGGCTCGCGATGTTTTGTATGTTCACGGTGGATAGTGATACGTTTCGAGTTATTAAACCCCCAACCTTCGGCCGGTCGGTTATAAACAACAAACACCAGCTCTCGTACTACGAAGCGCAAGGGATTTGCGATCGGGAACTTACAAATTATATTTCAGATATAAAAGAAACGCAAGCGATAGCACATGACCTGGACGTTTTGGTACGGTTCGCGGATGCCCTGAAAGAATCACGTATGGACAACGGGGCGATCGAGCTTTCGTCCGCGGAGCTGCGGTTCGAAACCTCAGCGAATGCGATGAACGGCGACGAAGATAAAACCTCGTGGCGAACGATATCTCGCAAAACCGAAGTTCCCATGATGGGTGTGGTGGCGGAACTGATGATCGCCGCGAACGCCGCGGTGGCGAGTAAAATAATCCAATCACAAAAGCTAGGCGGTCCGCCCGGGCTGTTACGTAAACACGAGCCCCCCCTCCCCGAGAAGTTTGAGGAGTTGGCAATTTTGCTCAAAGAAAGCACCGCCGTTGCGCTCGACGCTTCATCGGGGAAGGCTTTGAGTTTGAGTTTGAATGAAGCGGAGGCAAATGCGACGTCTCCATCAGCCGGCCAGATGTTCCGCTCACTCGCCTTGCGCGCGATGTCCGAAGCGCAGTACGTCAACGCGTATGATGCATCGTATGATACATCTGCCAATAGTTACTTTCACTATGGCCTCGCTGTTCCGCTGTACGCGCACTTCACGTCGCCGATTCGGCGATACGCCGATCTGTGCGTGCACCGGCAACTGTGGCAAGCGCTTGTCGTGTGTGGGGATGTGTCGGTTGACCGGGGGATTGATAAGGGGTTTGATACTGCTATCGATAAAAAAACTATCAAGCGGAACACTGCACACCAGTCAACCACTGCTTTGTCTAAGATCGCTGATCACCTGAACCTGAAAACCAGGAGCGCCAAGGTTGTGCAGCGCAAAAGCGTTGAATTAAAAGTTTTGGCGTCGTTGTCGTCTACGCCTGAAATATTCCAAGCCACGGTGAGGTCGGTGAGTAAAACAACCGTCATTTTGTTCGTCCCTACGCTGTACATCTCCGTGTATGTCAACGTGGTGGACCGGAACGGCCATGTGATGTTTCCCCGTATGTGTAATCATTCTACGAATGAAACCTCAGCCTCAAACGCGAGCACAAAAATCGTGTTCTCCGGCGGAATCAAAGCGTTGACGTTTGTGGACAAAAACACAAATTCCCAAATAAAAAATGCCCCTATCATAAAAACAGGCGCTTCCTTTTCCGTGGAATTGAGTGCATCGAGTGGCGCGACGCGAGCCGCGCGGATCGAAGCAGTTCTGCTCGATTCAAACGGTTTGGAAGGGTTCGAGGAAACTAAATTGATTGCGAGTAAAAAAACAACCCAACCGAAGTCGGGTGTAGAAATTGAACGTAGCGTGGCGTCGTTGTCGCTGGCGGATACGGTGTCGGACAAGGGTGTCGGACGGATTAATGCTGAATACATGGACGTGCAACCAGCAACAGTGCAACAAAAAAATTCGAAGAACGACTCAAAGCAAACGACCAAGTTTGCTTTTGTCTTTGGCGAGACTTCCGTTCGCGGCGCGGGCGACACTTCCCGGGAAAATATAAAAAGTTCGCAAACGTTCAAACCGCTGCGAACCGAAAAAGACGGCGGACGGAGTAGGTCCGAGTTCATCAAGGCGCGCTCGTGCGCCGCGGACGCGTATATTCGCTCCGCGGCGACGCGGAGTGGGGGCTGCGATGGGACCGACGTGCGCGTCGCGCGAAGGAAACGACGCGCCGCTGTCGCGGGGCTGCGAGCGGACGCGGCGAAGCGAGTGATGGAAGAAAATGAAAGCGTTTTGGAATAGAAAATATAGACGTTAAACACTATGAGACTAATAAGTCATAGCACTCGGTATCATACTTCACATTTCATTCCATAATTCATTCTCCTTACGCCTCCATTATCCCCTTGCCCCCCCTGTCCTTGACCCACGACGTGCCCCCGACGGACGAGATGCACGGCGCTTGCTTGAGGTACGGGAAGGCGTCTTCGAACAGCGCGCCGAGGCAAAAGTCGGCGACGTCGGCTCGCGCGATGGAGCCAGCCTCGCCGTCGATGACGTTTATGACGCCGGTAGGGGGCCCGGTGCCGAGCCCGCCTGGTCGGACGATGCAGTATTCTAAATCCCTGCCAGGTCCGCCCATCCCAAGAAACAGCTGTTCTTGGTTATTTTTATCCGTGAAGATTGAACGCATCACGGTTGACATTAAAATGCGGAACACGAGCGGGGCTTGGTCCGCGGAATCACCGGCGCCGATGGAGGTGACGACTGATACTCGTTTGACTTCAGACCTCTTCATGGCGTTTATAACGTTCAGCGTGCCGTCGGTTAACATGGTCTTTCCCACGTCCTTGGTTTTGCCTCCCAGCGAGACCACCACGCCGGTGGTGTCAGCAGTGATGACCTTCTGCACATCAGCGGAGTTGCACACGTCGCCTTGCACTACTGTGAGGTTGGGGTCTGAAACAAGGGTGCCTTCCTTCGCACCTCCAGACCCGGGGGGGTAGACCATCTTTGACGGTGTCCGGGCGAGCACCGTGACCTTGGCGCCGCGCTTCAACGCCTGCACCACGCACTCCGCGCCAGTGCCGCCGGTGCCGCCGATAACCACCAGGTTGGATTTCTCAGCGGGCATCGCGGCGGCGACAGTCACGGTGGCGCGGCGAGTGCAAGCGGCGACCTTGCCTGCGCGCAGGGGGGCGGTGCGCGCCACGCGCACGCGCGCGGCGAGGGGGGAAGACAGAGCAGCTGCGGACATGGCGAAGGTGCGAGTTCAACTGCGTGGCGATCGGAGTGTTAAATCGGTTAACCAACTGTTGACACGTCATGTCGCTGGCAGAATCTTCTCGCCGCGAATGAACCCATGAACCGAATCGCCGGCTGTTCGCCTTCCGCGGTGTGCTCGCGGTGGCCACGAAAATGCTCAACCGAAAAGCAACGACCCTCGTGAAAACGCCCGCCGTCGTTTCGTTCAACCACAGCCGCGACTCGGTGGCACACGCGCGCGCGCAGACCTTCCCGTCATGAGCGCGATTCTCGAGTCGCGCGGCGTGAGTCGACAGTGGCGCAAAAGCAAAAGGGACAAGGGCGGAGGGAAGACAAAGTCGCGCGAGGTCCAGGAACTTCCCGACGGTTTGTCCGAGGCGAGTTGGTTTTCATCGTCGGGTCGCGTCATTCCGGGTTGGGACCCCGCGGTTGACCCGACGTTGAAGGGTAACGGGGTGTTTGACCCTGATGCGCACTACGAATCGAACACCACCTCGCCTGCCGGTCCGCTCTCCGCCGCGGACACGACCTCAGGGTCGTCAGCAGGGTCCGCGACATCCGAAGACGGCGACCTGCCGCGCGCCATGATTGCCGCCGACGGTTCAGCTTCCGATGCTGGAGCGGTGCATTTTTCCGCCGACGACGCCGTCGCGAGCGCGCGCCTGCAGCAGTGGGTGACGCAGGGGTCACAGGAGGAAGAGACGCGAAATACGGTGACTTGCAGTCCACCTACCGCCAACAAAACCTGGGCAAAAGTCACCAATCCGTCCCCAGCGCCGCTTCGCGTCGACGCGCTGGAGCGCGACGCCGAGATCAAGGCGCTTCAAGTTTCGGTTGATGTCGAGATTAAAAGTGAGATGACAATTTGCGAACAGCAATCCGGCGACGCACACCCGCACTTCTCTGTTCTCGAATCGTTACAAAGGGCGCTTCACGCGGAGCGGGACGCACGGGACACCGCTGTGTCCGCAGGCATTGCCGTGGCACGAGCGGAGTCCTTCGATGAGCTCCGGGAGATGGCCAACGGCGTCGCCACGGAAGCAGCGACGCGGGTGTTTTTGGAAATGCAGCAGAGTATTAAAAGCGCCGCTGGTGAACAATCTGGTGACACTTTGGAAGAACTTCATCAATCTCACACCGCTGCTTTGCGAGCCGCGGTTGAGGTTGCCGAGCAGGCGCTCGCTGCTTCCACAGAATCCAATGCGGAAACGAGGAGACTCGCTTCGCAGCTCAAAATCTCCGACGACGCCCTCGCTGTGGCGAATGAAACCTCCGCGAAGCTCGAAAGCAGAGTTGCCGAGCTGGAGCGCTCGCTCAAAGATTTGCTTCCTTTCACGAAAAGCGTGACTGGCATGCCGTTAAGGGAAAAGAAAATCAAAACCGTGAGTTTTATCAAAGAGGAAGGTGATGATGCTACGGATGAGGTTGACAAGGTTGCTGAGAAAGAACAGGTGTTACAAGTGAAGAAGAAGAGTGCGACAATTAAGGCGGCGGAGGCGGTGCCTGTGAAGAATACGAAAGCGAAAAAAACGAAAGCGAACGACGTTCCGGAGAAAACTGTTACGGAAGT
>TARA_B110000977_G_scaffold164119_3_pt1 | contig 14775 bp, 11 predicted proteins | sample TARA_B110000977 | Tara Oceans TARA_B110000977 (sample SAMEA4397798) | marine metagenome | biome: Polar Biome; feature: [SRF] surface water layer (ENVO:00010504); material: water (ENVO:00002006), including particulate matter (ENVO:01000060) such as... | depth 5 m | reverse complement strand
AGGGGGGTGCGTGGGGCTGCGTATCACGTGTTGAATCCCCGGAAAAAGGTCCATTGGATACCACGTCGTTGTGATGCCTGTCTCTCAATCGCGTATGGCATGCGTATCGTTCATCGTGACGTTAGGGTGGGTGGAATCGCGGGTCAATGACGTACGTAGGAGTTGAGCTGCCTGACAAACGAGCTGAAGTTGCTGTGCTTGAAGTACTTCGGCAACAGCTCGCTGGCAAACTCGTTTATCTGGTGAATCGTAAACTGCGTTCCCTCTTCGCTCCACGACACGATGTCTTCGCACGACGCATCGTCCACCATGTGGTACCTGTTTCGAGAAAGGAGGGAGGGTCAGACTCCGGTGGAGTCATGTCACGCTGTTAAAAAGTGCGCGAACCGAACTCCGTCGAACGGCGGTTCGCCGCATTGATTGCACCGAGTAGGGGCACGTACACTTTACGCAGGAACGGCGGCGTCACCTCACCGGATCGCATCCCCATCGCGCCGATGGGGTTCCTTGCGCACACCTAGTGCGGGTCTTCCCGCGCCGTCGCGCGCGGAGAAGTGGTGGTTGGCCGGCGTAGTGACGTTGAGAACAGAGAGGTGCAGGGCAATGATGGGAAAACGACAGAACTGTCTCGTTCCCGGGAAAACTTGCTAGAACTTTCTATTACAGGCGCGACACGTGGCTCAAACGTTAATGTCAGACTACATGCTCTATGTCCCAACGGATCTCCTCAGAAAATATCGCGTTAGGCGAGAGATGGAAGCTTACACGTGGAGCCTGTCCAATCTGATGAATTCTCAAAAAATCCGATCCGAAGGTTATTTCTATTTCTGACGCGAGTGAGCACCTCCCGAGTTGTTCCTCGTGTGTGTCCTCGCTCACACCGCTTGCACCGCACACTGGTCCCGTGTTCCGTGGCTTTACCCACCGTGGCATCTCTCACACGCCACGCGGGTCGTCATGACGTGTGCGTCGATGACCACGCTGTCGGTACCTCTGCCCGCGCCAGTGCCACGTGTCGTCTCCAAGAAAGTCGGATCGCGAAACGCGAAACCCAGTCGGCACAAGTCGATTTGCGCCTCAGCGAGCACGTCCACCGATAGCCCCGTGTTAGATGCGATCCGAACACGCGCCGCGACCGGTTCTTTACCTGGCGCGTCCCCCTTCCCTCTGTTAAGCAATCCAAAGACGTATTCGCACGTCTCCCCAGGGGTGTGCGACACGTGCGCCAACGATGTGGAGCAAAGGAAAGCATGGGTGGTTTTGTTGCTGGGACAGCTCCCGAGCCACCGCGCGAACGCTGAACGCACGCTCGCACACGTAGGCGCGGAGGCTTTAGGATCTGATTTCAACGACAGGTACTTACAGTGGGAGAAGGAGTACGAGGCGTACTTGGAAAAGATATCAGATGATGCGACACTCGTAAAAACAGACCAAGGCGCCACTTTGCTCGACATGGTTGACGAGAAAGAGCGCTTGCTTCGGAAAAATGGATTGGATGACCTATTTGCCGGGATGAAAGCACAGGAAAATGAGGTGGCATCCGCTTTGTTTCCCATTTTAGCAGATGAAATCGACTCGATCTGGCAACCCGCAGTGGGGAGCTTACAGCTGAGTAGTGGGTGTGGGGATGCATCGGATGAGAAAAATAAAAAAATAAACGCGATCCAAACCGTGTTGGAGTGTTGCTTAGCCGGGAACCTCTTCGACGCCGGCGCCGCCGCGGCGGTGCAAGGTATGAGTAAGTCAGATGATTCGGACGAGTGCGCCTCGAGTTTAGACGCGTCACAGCTCGCGGAGACGTTCGCGGAAGCACGGCGAAGGGTGCGACGGGACGGGGACAGGGGGTGGCGATTCGACTCTTTCGACGCCGTCTCTACTCGCATAACTTCCAACCCGTGGAAGCGGGTTGTGATTTTCTGCGACAACGCCGGGGCGGATGTCATGGGCATGACCCTGTTAGCGCGTACGTTAGCAGGACTAGGAGGCAAAGGGACGAAAGTCGTGTTAGCCTCGAACGAGTGGGCGGCTTTGAACGACGTTACGGATACGGAGACGAAACAGTTTCTAAAGGCGGTCACGGAAGGAGAAGAGGATTGTGGCACTTCCGGAAGTATCTTCAACGTCGGCGACGCTTTGCTTGGCGCGCAAGTTAACGGAGGGCAAGTCAATGCGGTGTCCAGTGGGCAGATGTCCACACTTCTTGATTTGAACCGAACCGGGGGTGCGTTGAACGAGTGGGTTGCCGAGGAAACAAAACAAGTGCCGGCCGGTGAGGATTGGCTACTCGTTTTCGACGGCATGGGGCGGTCGCTTGAAAGTAACTGGAACGTGGATGCGTACGTGAAAACAGGCGTCAACACGTTTAACCTGGCGATGGTGAAATCCGAAATCAACGCCAAAAGGCTCAAAGCGGAGGTGTACGACTGCGTGGTGAAGCTGGGGGAAGGGAAGTGATGGATTTTTTATCCAAAAGTATCTGAAATTGTTTTTCACGACGTCTCTGCCTCGTGTTCCAACCACAACTCTTCGCCGTAATCTTCGCTTCCTTCATACTGTATGCTCAATGATTCTGTTCCCCAATCTCTCTCGCGCTCGCGCCATCCCTGGTATTGGCGAAGGCTTAGCTTCGGGCACCCGTTCGCGATTAACCAATTCGACATTTCGTCCCCATGAAACATAACCCTTTCCGCTCTAAAGAACGTCCTAGCGTTCCACAGGCATCCATTCGTGCGCAGCCACTGCGTCACTTCGATTTTCCGCTCGACGAAGCCATTGCGCACGTCTCCTCTTTCCACGGGCAGCCATTTTCATGCAACAACTGCAGCACCTCGAGATGTCCGAACTCCGCTGCCGCCATGCACGTACGATCGCTCCACGGGCAGCCATTCTCGTGTGCCCACTTCAGCACCTCGAGATACCCACCCTGCGCCGCCCTCGCGCACGTGGCTTCGCCCCACACGCAGCCGTTCGCGCGCACCCACTGCAGCATCTCGAGGTTCTCGCTCTCCGCCGCAAGCCTGCACATGATTGGGTCGCTTGAATCCAACGGGCAGCCGTTCGCGCGCGCCCATTGTAGCATCTCGAGATGCCCACCTTTCGCCGCCCCCTCACACGTCCACTCGTTCCAAGGGCAGCCGTTCGCGCACAACCACTGCAGCACCTCGAGATGCCCGCCCTCCGCTGCGAGCGAGAACATGTCTTCGTAACACGGTGCGCCTTTCCTGAGAAACTCCTTCAACTCTTCTAAATGTCCACCCCTCGCCAGTACCTGGCAAAGGTATTCTTGTTCCGACAGGAGATCTCTCCATTGCAGGCGCTGCACCGCGCGTACACATCCGAGATGCACAGCTTGAAGTTCATGAAGCTCCCCAAACCCGAAGCCCCGTCGCCGCCACCGCGTCGCGCATCGCGCGGCTCACCGATGGCAGCCTTGCGAGATCGGCGGGATCGTCAAAATACTCAGATTATGTGCTCGACGACAAGGTGGTTGGGGAGGCCCGGGATTGTGGCTTGCGCTTCGGCAAGGCTCGTGGGAGTAGTGAGGGTGGCGATAGCATCGTTCGCGCCATTCATGGCGGCAAACGCGGTGTTGGAGGACATCACGAAGCGCGTCGTGCGCGCGTGGTTGTGCGTCGAGTCTTCCGAGAAAAGCGTTACAGTACAACGACGCCACTCCAATTTTCAAGTTCAGCAAATCGTCGCGCCGCAGACCACAAAGACCCAGCTCCCTCTCGATTCAGACGGCACGGCGCTTCGCACGGTATCGCGAGGAGTGGCGCGATGGTGAAGCCCCTGAAAGGCATCGTCGTCTCAAACAAGATGATGAAGTCTGTCACCGTGATGGTGGAGCGGATTTACAAACACCCGCGGTGGGGGAAGTACGTGCGGGGACGGAAGAAGTACATGGGTACGTGTTTGAAGGGATCCGGGGATATCCCGGGGATCACCTCATCGATCACACACTCGAGTCCCCCTTTCCTTTGCTTTTCTCCTTGAACGCGCAATTGAATGTTTTCCACGCATATCCACGTCCTAACCTAACCCTAACCCCTAACCCCAATCACAGCGCACGACGAGCACGACCTCTGCGGCATCGGCGACAAGGTCGAGATGATTCATTCGCGCCCATTGAGTAAAAACAAAAAGTGGGTTGTCACCGACATTCTAAAAAAAGAGCGCGTGTACGACCACGACGTTCTTGTGAAGCGAAAAAAGGAAATCGAAGAGGAACGACAGAGAGGAGCACAAGGTGTGAGTGGAGTGAGTGGACAAAAAACAGCGACTAACCCGGGTACCCAACCAGGTGACGAACCCGAATCCGATCCCACGCGATTGGGCGCGGCGCCCACCGTCATCGGCGTCCCGACGTCGCCGAAATACGCCAGGTTCAAATCGTGGGCGTGCGAGGAGTACTAGGGTTTCTAGGGCTTTCTAGGGTTAGAGGTTTAGGGTTTGTGATGATCGTTCTACTACTACAATTACAATCCCTAACGCTACGACGTCAGCTCGAAGTACTTCCCCGTCTTCGGGTCGTAGTAGAAATTCAAAATCGGGTCGTACACCAAATCCAAATCGCCAGTCGGGGGTTCTATTTCTACTTTTTCTTTTTCCACACCAGCCTCGAGTTTTGGAGACGTCTCAGCACCAGCCACCTGCTCTTCGTTTTCCTTCTCCGCGGTTGAGGAGTGGTTGGAGTCGTCGCAGAAATGAGCTAAATTTTCTTCGACCTCTTTTGTTTTTTCCACATCTTTCCGGTCGCTCACCAGCACCAAATCCGGCGTGTACATCCGCGCGTAGTTCCGTCCAAGGCCGTGGGTTTCGTGTTGTGAGGACCCAGTGCCAGGCCGTGTGCCTGGAATGGGCGTGGCGCCTCTTGATGTGTTCACGAAGTGCGACGCGGGTTTCAGGTCGGACCACTTTTGGGACGTAGAAGTTTCTTCGTTTTTTCCATCGTAGAACGCGACACCGTTGCTATCGTTCCAGTGCGTGGCAGTACCAGAGGAGTCGCTCTTCTGTAGGTTTTCAGTGTTGGCTCGTCCATAAGGCGAATCCGCTAAATTCAGCTCTTTGGCTAAAATGGATTCGATATCGCCGACGTGGTCAAATTTGGAGGGCAATGCGACCGCGGGCGATTGCCCAGAGCGCTCATCGCCGGGTCTATCATCGTCGATGTACCGATCCGCGTCGTATTTCTCAGGCGTGCGCTTCGTGCCGGTCGGCGGCGTCCCGTCACGCCCCATGCCGTCGTTCATAAAGTCCCACCCGCCGTTGGATGGTTTCACAGGGGGAGACGGAGACGTTGGTTGTTTGTCCGCTGAGTCAAACAACCTTCCTCCAAAGTCGCGCGGCTGATTTATTTTAACCCCTGATTTAACCCTGGAAGCACCTGCCGCGGAAACCGCCCTTGGAGATCGTAAGATGGAGTGTTGCTTACCAGGGGACGAACTCCAGTTTTGCGACTGCGACAGTTGCCCAAGGGACGCTAAATTCCGCACGTCGTCGGCATCGCCCTCAAAACTCGACCTTCGTTCGCCCGGAGTCGAAGTCGTCCCGCCTCTAGTAGACTCTCTGGGTGTCCCCCCTCTACTGGTCTTGCCACTCGGCGTGCCCACCCGTGACCCAAACGCGACGTGCCACTGCTCGGGCTCCTCCGCGTTCGCAGGCAACGCGTCAAAGCCCCACAGCGCGTTACCAACCTCGGCAGTCGGTCGCGGTTGCCGTCCGTTCTTGTCGGGCGTCCCTACGCCCCGTGACGCACCTCTCGATCCCCCTCTCGAACCAGGGTTTAAACTGCGTCGCCCAGGTGTCCCGAACTCACCTATCCCTCCTTCCCTCGACGAACCCCGTGACCGTTCCCTGGACACGGCGCCTCGCGATAGCCGCGAAGGGTAGACCACCGACGTCAAAGCGTTGACGCTCGGCGGGAAGTCAACCCCCTTTGGAACCAGTGTCGGGTCCGAGGTTTCGCTTTCAAAAAGAGAAGAGTCTCTGTCGTTTGATTGGTCTGTATCCACTCCATCTACTCTCGGCGCCGTTTTCAAAGTAAATACCTTCCTCACCCGGCACGTCGCGCCGATCCCCACGTGCTCGATGGCTTTGAAGTTCAAAGTGCCTTGGCTTTGACTATTTTCGGGAAAAAGCGCTCGGGCTAACGAAGGTAAATGAACGCACAACGAGGTCCACCGCTCAGGCGGTAACAAATTGGGCGGCAGCGGCACCTGGCAGTGTAGCATGTGCGGCTTTACTTCTATGAATGATGTACTCAGCACGATGCGCCGGCGCACGTTTCGCTCACAACTGAATCCAATTTCGAACGAAACGTGAGCGCCTTCCGGTACGAACACCTGGAAAACTAAATACGGCTGCGTTAACCCTAGCCCGTCGTTGGGGCTACTCTTCAGGGTTTTCGGGAGCTGAAGCTTGTGCCCTGCGCCGCCGCTAAGGCAGTACACGTACCCCTTGACGTCCTTCTCGTACACTCGCTTCACGCTGTTCGCGCCGCTCGCCACTAAGCAGTTCCCGGTCGGGTCCTTGCCCTGCGGAGGGTGGGTTAGGGTTTAGGGTTAGGGCAGGGTTAGGGTTAATATACATACAGGTACGTCCGCAATACGGTAGTGGGGTGTGACGAGCAGAAGAACAATAGAGAACCGCGCTCCACCGCTCCGTGGCGCTGAAAAAAGTCGGGTGACAATGCCAAATCTCGTGAGTCAGCATCAGCCGCGGCACGTCTCTTGACGCGCCACTGTTGCCGACCAGAATGCATCACCGTGCTTCCCACGCCATATCAATTGTACCGGATACGTATCTAGGACTTGGAGGTGGTCCAAGGGTACCCTCCGGTCGTGGAAAGCACTGGTCCCGGCACCCTCCTCGCGTCAAAGAACAAGTGGCTGGATATTTCTCTCGTGCGTTCGACATATGACGCGGAGGGTACGCCGCGCGTATCGGGACATGACATGTTTCCCGTCGTGACGCACCTGCGGAGTGAAGATCTCCACGAACGGCCCGCCTTGGTACGCCGCGAACATCCTGCGGTACCTGCGACGGTGCCCGGCCCACGCCGGCCACCTCGCGCGCGATGGAACTCTGAACGTGAGTCGTTCCGAAAGTCGGAAATATTTGTTGAGTCGTAGACCTCACACGTCCCGCGGTCAAACCAAGCGTCGCTGAACGCTGATGCGGAGACGCACGGTCGGGACGATCCTCGCCAGTCAACCTATGCGTCGTTGATAGTGCGGGGCGAGTCCCTCGTGAATGACGAGTTAACCTTGAGTAAACCGAGTTTGACTCTTTTTGTGACTGCTTCGCTGTGTAGCCGTTCAAATCCGCCTGTTTTCGCACTCTCATCGCCGTTTTCGTTCGTTCCCCCTCTCGACCACGACGACGGACACAACGCCACAATCGGTGGCACGGTCTGTTTCCGACGGACGCGGACACGGAAAAAGCGCGCTCCGAGACCTAAGGAAGGCGTTTACCTTCGCCGCGCACCGGACGATACCTGTGGACCGTGGCGCGTGTTCGCAAAGACGCGCATCTAGGTACTCGGCTGGCTTCATCGTTGGAGGCGTATTGGCAAATCGTAGTGGACCGAGTCACCCGTTCCCCGCCATCCCCGCCATGCACACCATGGAAATCACCCGCGAGCTGACATTCGAGGACATGTCCGTGCACTCCCCATCGCAGTTCACCAAGGGCGACGCGATGCGGCAGTTGCGGACCGCCCCGAACGCAACCTCGTTGCGAACCGCGTTGAGCGAGTTGGACCAAACGAGTTCATCATTAAACTCAATGCTGGACGGCGCAAAGGAAAAGGCGCTCGGTAACTCCGAACAGGACTTGGAGAGGATTAAAAACAACGTCAAGCGGTTAAAGTTCGGAACGATTGAGCTCGGGACGGAGTGCGCGTTTCTTCAATCGGTGTTGGAAAGCCGGCCGTTGCCGAGCGTGAAAAACCCGCCGACGGAATCAGAGCAGTTCAAATCCAACAACAAGGAGATTAAAAACCTGAAGGATGCGAACGATAAAGAGGCGCGGGTTGTGGAGCAACTGACCAAGGAAGTGGGACAAGCTGCGATTGCGTTCCAGCAGCAACACGAGAACTTAACTGTTCGAATCGAATCCTTGGAAAAGCTGGAAGAAAAGTGCGAGCTTGCGGAGATGGGGTTGAGCGATGCAGATTTAGACGCCGCCAATGGGATGAACCCGGAGGACTGCAAGCTAACTCTTGAAGAAGCGCGCGCGGCGATTGAGGCGCTGGATGCTGAAACGAAAGCGGTCAGAGGTGCGTTGCGCACGCGGACCGCGGAGGTGGAGCAGATGCACAAATCGTTAGAGCCGAGCAAGGCGAAGCTGCGACAGATTGAATCTGAATTGAAGTTGTTCACGGGGGCGGACACTGTGGAGCGCAGAGAACAGAGCGTCTCGGCGCAAATCGCAGAGACCTCAGCCTTGGCGCACGAACAGAAGAACATGGTGGAGTCGTTGACGGGGTGTCAAGTACAGGAAGTCACGAACAACGGCGAGTTGCTCACCGTCAACGTCGTTACAAAAATCCCGCAAGTCGAGGTCGAATCGCTCGAGCCTGTGGACGGCACACCCGCGGCAAAGGTTGCGTTGAATTCTGGAGTCGCGCCTGGCACAAGCGCATCCGAAAAAGCACACACCATGACTGTTGTTTTCCACCCCGGAAGCACAGCGGTGAGCAAAGTCACTTTAGACCCCCCGGATACGCCCATCGACGACGTCGTCTCGGCGGTGGTGGCGAAGGGGTGCGACGCGAGCGCGTTGCAGGCTTTGGTGAGTGAAGTCAAGGTGCGAGTAGCGGCGACTTGCTGTCGAGCCGAGGCGTTGACCAGGACGGCTACGCAGACACCCATGGAATGGTCACCCGGGTCATCACTGGTCAGGGTCGGGTTGTACCACGGCACCGGGGGGGTCGCGGCGATGGACGTTCCGCTGGAGTGGCCGTTAAGTGGGGCGAGGGTGAGGGTGGTCGGGCTAGCCGGTTTGCCCCCCGCGATTGTCTCCGCGGCGGCGCCGAAGGTGGACCCCGGGGGGTACACCTCCATCGCCTCGGCGTTGCGAGCCACGGAGCAGGCGCTTGGCACGGCGGGGCACGTGCCGACGGTGTAGTTGAAATGGAAAGAACCTTCGTACTTGAATCGTGAAGCGTTACAACCGTACTAGGTGATACTAAGTTTCCTTTCGAGAGTTACTTTCGTCAGCCCTTGGGACCTCCGCCTCTTCCTCCTCCCTTCCCTTTGCCTCCGTTTTTGCCGCCACCGCCTCGACCGCCTCCTCCACCTCTTCCACCTCCACGGCCTCTTCCACCCCCACCTCTACCCCCACCACCACTGTGTTTCGCCGCGTCCGGGTTCCGTTCTGTAAACGCGGGCATGTTCTTTTTGGAATCGCCGCTCACGTCGGTGCGCCCCCCGCGGTCGGGAACCGACCCGATGCGCACGCGTTTCACTGAAGCGTCCAGCTGCTGGCCCGCCTCGGCGTTGACTCTTTGCGTTAAACGGGCTAAATCCGCGAGTCTGCAGTCCCACACGTCGTCAAGGCTCACGGAACTGTGTGTTGGTAAATGCCCGTAGGAATCATCGTCGTCGTCGTGTACTTTTTTGTCACCTTCGATCATTTTTTCATCGACGCCAATCGCGTCCCCGTTATCGCTAAACCCGGCTCGTTCCGAAAACGTTCTCAAAACACTCGGGTCGCCTTTCATTTTAAGCCGCGCGCTCTGGCCGAACGATTGCACGGTGAGCCACGCTCTTCGCGCCACAGTTTCCTTGCGCGTGGCGTATTCGTCTTTCAGCGCGGCGTTGATTTGGCGGAGTAATTCATTTTCCTCAGAGGTTAGAGAATTTTTACCTTCGACTGAAATGGCTCTGGCTAGATGGTCCGTAGGTAACGCGTTTAAGGCGCGTCGCACGGCTGTTAACGATGCTTGTAACACGTTTGTTGCATCCGGTGCGCTCGATGCTGACGTTTCATTATGACTGATTGTTCGCGCGCTTATTTCCCGCGCAACGCCGTCGTCGAACCGCGCGCCGTTCACCAGGTGCCACAACTGTTTGGAAACGCGAACTTGTTGTTTTGGATCCAAGGATGGTGCGGAGTTCGCTGCATCCATAGCATCCATAGCACCCACGTTTTGCGCATCCACCTCAGCTGCTGGTTTCGATGCATCGCCCTTCGCTTGCTTCCGCCGCTCGAGCATCGTGCCCACCTGCACGTAGGTTACGAGCTGGTTGAGGGTGGAGGCGACATCCGTGTTCGCCGCCGACCCGTGTTTGTCCAGGGCGGCGGCGAGTCTGTTTAACCCTTGCTCCACTCGGGCCGCAGCCGCGGTGGGGTTGGTGGACGCGTTCGCGGCGGAGCGGTAAATCGCGGACACCGCGGATGCAACCCCATCCTTGTCGTCCACAGGGACGGTGCCGGTCGCGACGACCGCGGCGACATCGGAAGCGAGGTGCGCGCCGACGCGCACGAATCGAGCGGGGACGTTTTTGGAAAGCACATCTTCGCAAGTCACGTCATCGCACGAAATGCCGATATCCGAGAGCCGCTCCAACAGATCCTCCACGAACTCTTCAAGCGCCGCGGCAGTCATCGCGAGGACGAGACCGTGGGACCGTCCACGAGCGGCGCGCAGAGAGATACTGTCACCGGAAGGGTTGTCGTGAATGCAGCAGTCAAAATAAGTGATGAAAACTCGGACGACTCCGAAACAAATCTGAATCTGAATCTGAGAGGGCACTCTGGCGCGCACCCTGATGGGAGACACGCCGTCGCGCCCCGCGGCGGCCCCCCGCGGGTCCCCCACGATGGGTGGGACATCTTTAGAAGCAGCTTTGGCAGAGATAGAAGAGGAACGTGCGCGGGCTGCAAACATGCCTCCTCCCGGCGTAGGAAATGGGCCTCCCGAAATCGAGCTCCGAGAAGTGGAGACGGACGTACAGATGGCACGACGGCTGCAGCAGGAGGAAGACGCGAGAGCGAACGCGTCAACAAGTACACCTCCAATCGTCACGCCTGCGTATTACCCCACAGTGCCGTACGAATCGCCCGTCCCGTTCGGGCCAAACACGCCAACACACGCCCCGAGTGTGGGCCGAGCCCTGATGGACGATGTCACCCCCGGCTTCATGTACGGCGTCGGGAATGTACCCCCAACACAACCAATACCTCCACAAAACGGTCCAGGGGACTACGCGAGACCGGTGCCGTTTGGAGTGCCGAGGGGGGCGTACAGTAGCAATCATCCAGTGGCAGCTCCAATCCCGTATAATAATCCGTACGGCGTTCAGCCCACCAGTGGCATCCTCCCGCCGCACCTGGCGCCCGCCGAGGACGACGCCGCGCTCGCGAGACGACTGCAAGCCGAAGAGGACGTCGGCGCTCAAAGCAATAGGGCAAACAGTCACGGAAATACACCCTCGTCCGCTCCCGATGCTTCAGACGACGCCGCGCTCGCCGCAGCGATGCAGGCGGAGGAGGATTCTATTGCACAAACAGAAAGAGTTAAACACTCAAACACGATTTACACGAACCCAAGCGAGGCCGCCGACGCGGCGCTGGCGCGCAAATTGCAATCGGAGGAAGACGCGAACGCGGCGGCGTCGAACGGATACGACCTACTTGGAAGGTCTAATCATAATAATGGTATGTCTCTGTTCTCCTCGGGTGTGTGCCCTGGGTGTGCAAGACCAACATCTTCTTTCGGACCGCACATAAGAACCGCCGGGGGCAAGTGGCACCCTTCGTGCTTCGCGTGCGGTGGGTGCCGGCGCCCCATTTCAAACGGCACGCACTCGATAAAAGACGGAGTACCGTACCACACCGATTGTTATTGCGAACGATTCCACCCCAGATGCACCGTCTGTGCTGAAAAAATACCCTTCGAAGGTGGCGGGACGGAAGGCGTCGTGCGGTGGCTGTCGCACCCGTACTGGTGCGACGTGACGTACTGCCCTTCGCACCAACTGGACGGCACGCGGAAGTGCGACGGGTGTGAACGCGTCGAGCCGAGAGACGCAGGCCAAGAAGGGAACGCATTCGCCGAGTTACCCGACGGCCGGCACCTGTGTCTGGAGTGCGCCTCAACCGCGGTGCTTGATACCAAAAACGATGGCGCAACCATGTACGATGCCGTGTGTACGTTCATGGCGGAGATTGGGTTGCCGCTGGTGAAGGTAGGAGGAAGTTATAGCTCAGGAACTGAACATATCCACTCAACATCCGACAACCTTTTGTGGTCGGACCGGCCCCCACTACACCTAGTTTCGCAAGACGCCTTGGACGCTGCGGACGGCAAGGAGCAGTGGCACGTCGGGCGGACATCAAGGACACGCGGGTTGTGTCTATTTAGTGAGCACGTTATAAATACCGTGGAGCGCGTTCCAAGATGGGACTCAAACTTCGCGGGCGGGTTGTTTCCGGTCGGCTTCGAGGAACGCGTGGTTGGCAGTTCGAGAACCGGACAATCAACTGTTAACGCCGTAGTCGTGTTGTACGGCCTACCTGCCATCGCGTTCGGCGCCATATTAGCGCATGAGTGCACACACGCGTACATCCGAATAAAGGGCGGCTTCACGAAATTAGCACCGAAGGTTGAGGAAGGGCTGTGCCAGTTAATAGCGCTTCTCTGGGTCGAGAGCGTCGCGGCGAAGGGAAGGTTACCCGGAAAGGAAGGTGCAGGTGGAGGTGGAAGCGATTACCAAAAAGGTGCCCCTAATAATCCCTCTCACAATGACAGTACTTCTGGCTGGGAAGAATCAAACCTCGCGTCTATGGCTGGCTATGTTGCGAACCAAATTCGCAGCGACCCGAGTGATGTGTACGGAAACGGGTTACGAGTAGCGCTCGGGGCGTATCAAAAAGTTGGACTCCAAGCGGTGTTCGAACACGTGCGGAAATACGGGACGATTCCGAAGTGAGATTGGACGTATAGGTAGTGAAAGAAGTGAGTGTTGTGTGTATGAGTATTTAGTCTATGTATTTCATTCTGGTATGCGTTCTGTATACGCTGCTACCTTTCTACTGTACCTGTCAACCTTCAGCTGTATTCCTCGTATGCTCTCCTCATATGCTCTACCACGTAATGAACGTCTCACCCGCCTGTACGCCGTGGTAGGTCATTCGCGTTTGTCCGACTTTCCCGAACGCCCAAATCACCGGTGTGCGTTGGCCTTTCGTCACGTTCGCGACCGTGGTGCCTGAATCAGCTTCGGGAACTTGCTGTCGGCGCGTGAAGGAAACGACCTGCGTGGTGACTGTTTTGTTTGTGTCGCCAGTCGTACTGCTCTCCGAAAAGAACGCAACAGCGCAATTAGTGTCTTTTATCACTGAAACTGTTTCGCCGTAAAAACTTCGTTTCTTGGGCGCATCATAAGCCGAAGTGTAGTGTTCGTCAAATGACCACGTCGTCCCGCCATCGAACGACTGGACGACCACCATATCCGCACCGGGCATGCCGTGCCCGCCTGGGCGGTGGATCCCGATGGAGAGCCAGGTGGGTCCGGTAGGGGAGGCAGACTGTTTGCCGGCAGAGTTGGTATCGTTGCCTATTTCATCGGAAGTATCGACCAAGGTGAGCTCGAATTCCACCGCATTCGTCGTTCGATCCGAAAGCTTCCATGACATCGTCAGGGCTGGATAGGAATCGGGGAGGGTGAGGGTTGTGGATTTCTTTTGGGAGGTGGTCTCATCTTCGTTATCCTCTTCGTCTTCGTCATCCTCTTCCTCGAGTGATAACAGTAAACTCGTGGCGCTCGGTTCAGGCGACGCTGCGGGCGAATCCGCAAAGAGTTTTTCAAAAGACGGATCTGTCGACTCCGCGGAAGTAACGCAGGTTCCGAAGCCGTCTGAACTTTCCTCTCTCGAGTCGTCGTCATCAGTCACCAGCGCCCGTTCACCCGAGAGCGAAAACACCGCTGGTTCGAACCAATCCGGAATCGTGAACGTCATCGTTATGTACCCCATAACCCCCTCGTACGGCGGCGGGAACCCAGCGGGGGCGAAGTTGTCTTTGTCAGCGCCGTACACAGACTGCACGACGAATGTTTGGTTGGGAAGGAATCGGACTGGGGGATCGAAAACGCACTCGGACATCTCCACGAGAAAGCCCTTTTCATTACCGACTTCTCCTTCCGTCGTGCCGTACCTCGGCAGCGACTCACACACCACAGGAGCGTTGGGATATGGAACGTCTTCAGGGTTTGTTGACTCAAGTTCAACTCCGGTGACGTTCAGCAGCCGAATTCCAAACCCGCCAACGTGCTGGTGCCCCGTGATTCGCGAAACGTCGTACGCGGTGTTTTGGGGTAAACGGAATACGTGTGAGGTCGCGACAGTAACAGGTCTTTTTCGATCTTGAGTCAGTCTTGAATCAAACTCTGCGCACTTTTGGTCGCGGGGTGACTTTGGACCGTTTGACGCGGAGCCGTTCGCGCGCGCAGACCACGCTTTCGCTTCCTTTTCTTTTCTCTCTTCCAATGAGAGTTGTGTATCACCAGGTGCGTCTTCAGACAAAACCTCATACGCCCCCGGACACGGCCTGACGTTGTACTCCCCAGAACAACTCGCGCCGTCCAGATCGGGGGACGAGCTCACCATCAACGTGGTGGTCTTGGGGGCACCTCTTTTCAGGACTTGTAAAGTTTTTGAGACATTTTCGTTGCTCGATAAAACAGACAACGCTTTGGACAAGGGCGCCCAGTGCACTTCATACGTCAACGCGATTGGCGTGGGAGTATCGTTTGAATCAGTAAC
>TARA_B110000977_G_scaffold201646_1_pt1 | contig 14779 bp, 17 predicted proteins | sample TARA_B110000977 | Tara Oceans TARA_B110000977 (sample SAMEA4397798) | marine metagenome | biome: Polar Biome; feature: [SRF] surface water layer (ENVO:00010504); material: water (ENVO:00002006), including particulate matter (ENVO:01000060) such as... | depth 5 m | reverse complement strand
AAAAGAGCAATTGCTAAACGACCCAAGCAAACAATACTAGTATTTGAAGATATTGACTGTTTGTTCGAAAGCCGAAAACATTCAGATGAATACTCGACAAATGTAACGTTTAGTGGGTTACTCAATACACTTGACGGTATTGTTACACATGAAAACTTAATAATAATATTTACTACAAATCATCTTGATGTTTTGGATCAAGCGCTCAAACGTCGAGTTGACTATTTCCTGAAGTTTGATTATTCAACAAAGACACAAATAAAAAACATGTACACCCGTTTTTATCCTGAACAACTAGATTCATTTGATGAATTTTATGATACTATGAAACACGTTAAAATAACACCAAATATAGTACAAAAGTTTTTCACAAAACATTTGTATGATAAAATTAGTGATTATGCTCATGAATTGAGTTCGTTCGCAACTGGTGAAATATCTGTTGAAGCATTTGGACAGATTTACACATAGAATATTTCTTAAAATCGTTCTGTGAATTTAGTACAAAATCAGGATATTTGCAGAAGTTCCGAAATTTATCAAGAATTTTATGTTTCAACTCTTAGTTTTGCTTCTGCGAATTTTTAATATATATAATATAATGGGAAATTTTATGAGGAAGATATTCACATACGATTATGCATCACAAAATGAACAAAACGTTCCTATGTTATCGGAATCTAAGCTTTCATTGAAAAGCCGAAGCGTTCCTATCATGATCCCTATAGTACATACTGCAAAGCTTATCGTTTAATAAAATCTAAAGGTACATGTGCATGAGAGGACTCTTGTTTGGTAGTTGGCCTTTTTTGCTAATCCTATAAATTTCAAACCCTTGTTTGATATCATATACATTGATATACTTTTTATATGCATTTCTCCCACCGCCAAAAACGCGACGACCATGAGCCATTTTGCAACTATTTATAAAATTTTGCACATCTCCCCCATTATTTTGAAAGTATTCTTTATTTTCATCAAAAATAGAGGTAATAAGTTCTCGAGTTTTTTGCGGAGTTTTAATTCTCCAACCTTTATTTTTGACCATGTTCACATACATGCTTGCAAGTTGAACTGGTTTATAATTGTTCAATGTGTATTTCCACGGAAATCTTCTATCAAGACCTGGATTACTGCCGAAAAAACATTCTTGAAGTTGTTTTTCATAACCTGCAATAATACAAATGAAATTTTTGGTATTTTCTCCAATGAATTTGGTTATCGTATCAATACATTCTTTACTAAAACTATCACCACTGCCAGAGTTACCAAGACTGTAAGCTTCGTCAATGAATAATACATTACCTATTGCGGCTTCAAGAACACATCTAGTTTTTATGGCTGTTTCACCAAGATATTGTCCAACAAGATCTTCTCTGCCAACAACAATAAGTTTACCTTTTTTAACAAAACCAAGGGCCTTATAAATATCAGCAAGAATATGAGCAACACTTGTTTTCCCAACACCAGGTGGTCCCATCAAGGCGGTATGCATCATTTCATCATTATGCAAATCTTGAATGCAATAAAGTATCTGATTCACAAGTTGCTGTTTAAGTTCATCGAGACCCACCATATTCTTCAGCTTTGACAAGTGTTTACGAATTTTGTATAACTCAAAAACATCTTGATTATCCTCATCAGACTTTGGATAATTGTAAGCTAAAGAAACAAGATCATCGAAAGATTTGATATCTAAATATGGAGATGAATCGTCACTATCTGTAATTGATGTCGCGCCCATATGATAAATATTTATTTATTTTAAACCTTAAGTTATGCCAATTCAACACATTCACGAGCTATCATCTGTACGATTACGCGAGGAAACACGGGCATTAGGTATGGATGCGCGAGGACCTCGTGATGAACTTATTGACAATCTACACAATGCAGGAGTATATCAAATGAATTCTCATGTTGGAACGAGACCTGAAAAATACAAAAGTTCTAAGAATTTTCCTGATCATGAGAATGTGTGTATAGGCGCAGGAGCATATATGAACACACGTGTGAATAAACAAGAATTGATAATATGCAATGCACCGAATACATCTCCCCTTATTAAGGGGGATTTTGTAGATAAAACGATTAGTTTGAACAATTGTTTACAACTTAGAGATTCTTTTGTGAATGCAGATACCAAAGGAAATGAAGGGGACATACGACGAGAAGGGTCAACACTTTATATGTACAGGATTACAAGTGTTCATCCTGGGTGGTATCCAATACAATTTGGACCAGTAGTCATTGTATAATTTTCGCCACACAAACGATGGAATCTTCAATACGTTTTCCAATTATTTTGACATCAAAACTGGAGTCAACCTCAGGAACTGTATTGTTGTAATATTGAATAGGAATAAAAACTGTAATTTTTTCATTTTTGTGTAGTGCACCCATTTTATTCATATGAGTAATTCTTAGATTATATGTTGTATTCATTTCTAGGTCGAGTACTCGACATTGAGAGGTTATTTTATATTGAATGTAGCCATTATTTAAAATTTTGCCGGTTGTTTTTGTTATTATTTTTTCTATATTCAGGATGTAAATATCTTTGAATATTGTTTCATTGTATTTATGTCGAAGTAAACCGATACATGGTATTTTCAGTTCGTCTGGTTTACAACTTATATTAATGTGTAAAACTGCTGACTTTTCCATATGTTAATGTATTGTCTCATTTTTAAATTCATTGAGTGTCATGAAAAAAAGATCTATAATATTTTGTGAATTATCTTCGAAATAAACGTTTATTGTATTAATACACATGACCAAAAGTTCAAATGGCGACGATGTCGTATTTTCTTCTAATACAGTATGTGCGATTTGACTCAATATATTTAGTTTCATAGCATTATTCAAATTTAATCCATTACTTTCAAATATTTCGCCATTATACTGATTACATACTTCAATCAACGTTCTAAAGTAAATAAACTTGTAATCTTGACAATCCTCTAAAAAATCTATTAAATGAGTTATATACTGTGATGTCGAATTTTCAATTTGGAATCTAAATTTGATTGCATCAGGAACATTTTCATAATCATGTTCATAGTTATCTTTCAATTCATGATTTTTAATCCTTTCAATGAGACCATCAACATATTTCAAATCATATTTTCGCATATAGGATTCTTTATCTGATGAATGTGACATACCTGTATCGTTATCAATTGCCCATGGAAGAATCGTATGTTTTTTTTCAATCATAGCTTTTAATGAACGAATGTCAGCGCCATAATGTTTATTATTTTGATCCCATTCAAATAAATATTTATCTTCCAGGTTATCTAACGATTCGAGTGTTATGGGATCACATAAATTTTCACAACGGGATGAAGGTTTTTCTATTGCCTGGACAATTGCCTTATGTAATGTTGTGCGGTTTTTGTATTCTGCAGGATTTAATTTTAGTCTCTTTGCCAAAGGTTCAAGAACCAATTTTCGTGAAACTCTGTTTGGATTCACAGAAATAATTTCATCATACTTTTGCATAATTTAAAGAGAAATTTTATATTTTAAGTAAGTGATGACACTTGAATTAATTACTAAACATGATGGTTATGAATATGCAGGAATCGTATGTGCAACAATTTGCTTTTTACCTCAATTGTATGTGGGTTACAAATCTGGATCGTTGAAAGATGTTTCGGCGGCGTCTTATTGGTTGATATTTTTAGGAAGTATATTGTGGGCAATTTACATGTACGAAAATTCTTATTTTATTTTCACATTTGCAACACTTTTTGTGACGTGTATATCGTTGAGTATTCTCTGCCTCAAGTTTATTTACTATCAAAAAAGAGTGGATTCGCATTTTAAATCATTCGATCAGCCAGCTCCAACATTGTCAATAATGACCACATCAAATGCAGAGGAGAATCAGGCATAAATGTTGAAACCTTGTATGAGAATTAATGCCTTGTTGGTCAGTATATTGTGTATATAGTCCATATATTTACAATAAACGCTTTGACTGGAAAAGAATCTTATGAGCATCGATTGAATACACAAAGATGTTGGACGACAATATGTAAAGTAGAAGGCGTCCAATGTGAACGAAACACATTCGATACATAATAAACAAAGCAAACATTTTATGTACCAGGATGGATTCATTTCGACGATTCTTTTATTTTAATTTTTGTTTAAGTGATGGGTTTGTTTTCATTTGATTGTAATAATTAGCTTTTGCTTTTTTTGCGGCCATTGCAATAGCTTTGAAATCGGGTTCATGTGGCTTTATTTTGGACTTTGTTGAATAAGATGGATTGCACTTACTCACAGCTTTATTATTGTAATCTTTGTAAAATTTAGCGAATGCGGCTGCTTTGACTGGACTACTTATATTTTTCATATAGTTTTGTAATACTTTGTTCATGAATTCGCCCCTTCTGGGACTACCATATTCACCAGTGAGCGCAATCTTTTTTATTTTTGCGACAATGGTATTTATTTGTGTCATTTATATTATAAAAATAAAATAAAAATCACTTAAGGAAAAAGCTCCTTAGTATAATAAGAAGCAATGGCAAACACGATCGTACTCCCGAAAAACTTTGATGTAAACGAACTCACTTTCGATTCGGTAAAGAAAAACTCTATGGGCGGAAATGTGGTATATTTCAAATATGAAAATCATCCAAAAATTATTATGCAAACACCAGCCGTATCTGCACCTTTTGGTCTCAGTACTTACACTGATGATAAAACAGGTGCTGTAAAGTACAGTATTGATATTTCATTCCGTGGAATGGAAGAGGATCCTAAGATTCAGCTTTTTCATGATCAAATGTCTGCTTTTGACGATTTCCTAATGAATGCGGCTGTTACAAACAGTAAGGATTGGTTTGGTAAGAAACAATCGAAAGAAGTAGTTGAAAACTTTTATCGTCCGCTTGTAAAGCCTTCGAAGGATCCCACCAAATATGCACCTACTATGAAATTCAAGATTATGACCAAGCGTGACGGAACTATTGACGTAGATACGTACGATGGTCAAAAGCAAAAGGTGAATCTTCAAGACGTGCTCACATCAGGAGCTAAAGTCCAAGCAATCATCGAAGCTGGTTCCGTTTGGTTTGTGAACAAAACTATGTTTGGAATTAGTTGGAAACTTGTACAGGTCAAGATTCTTCCGAGTGATAAGATTGCTGGATTCAGTTTTCAGGAAGATAGCGACGAAGAAGAAGAAGAAGAAGAAGTTGTTGTTGGTGAAGAAGAATATGAAGCTTAGAAAAATTACTTAACTTGAATACTATTAGCCTTCTTCCTTTTCAAAAATGGTAAAATTAAAATTCTACTACGTTTGCGACAGCCTTTCAATGGGACGGTGCAACCATAGGAATCTTTTGTACATTTAGCTCTAAATTTTTCATAAAAACGCACAGTATTCATAAAATCTTTGTGAGTGTCTGTATATTTTGGTTTATCCCTCACATTCAATGTGTTACTGTAAATATCTCTTTGAACTTGATTGTGTAACATAAAAAGCCATAGCATAAACGTTTCACGGCTTTTGAAAACTTTTTTAGTTAATGGTAACATTTCTTTAAGTATACGAGTGTAGTTTTTTCTGCATGCGCCACAAGGTAAAACATATTTCAAACTATTAAAAAAAATCAAATACCCACGTGCTTTATCTGGTGTATAATTTGCAGCAATGCAATGTAAGAATAACCAAGCAGGTGGACCCCACACATTCGTCTGCATCCCATTTTCATTGTTAAAACTGCGATTCATACAATAATTACACAAAATAAATAATAAAAAAAAATAAAAAAAAATAAATTATATTATGAGACAAGTGGATTCAATCCTGGAAAAAAAAAGTGCAGGAATAACCAAAAAAAAAACAAAAGTCGATACTCGACAAACGATCGAAGTGTTTTTGCGTTCACGTCAACAAAACATTTCACGTTTCGAAGAAAATATACAATTATGGAATAGGTTCAAAAATCAAAGCATATCAGATCTTTATCAAGGTGGAACAGTTCCAAACAATGATAAACTTATATTATCAAAAATAAAAAAAGGATTTGATTTATTCAAACGAAGTATTATTTTGGAAAACAAATCATTAGAGTTACAAAGAAAACAGAACGAATTACGAAGTAAGGGAATCATTTTGGGTTCAACTCCTGCTCCAAGGAAAGCAACCGAAATAAACAAACAAACTTGGTTTGTACATCTTGCAGGCGAATTCAAAGCTAAATTATTAAGTTTTCGCGCTGATTTAAATCAAGATTCGATTTTTGTAAAAGCTGCAAATGGTGTTTCCCATGAAATCACTAAACTTGAATATTTGAAGCGATTCCCTTTGAGTTTCCCGTTTCCCAAGGAAATACAAAATGATTTCTCTCTTGTGTTACTCAAATATTTGCAGGGGACTTCTAACAATGCGTCCTTTTCAAAAAAACTTATTGAATATTTATTTCAAACAAATAGCTTAATACAAAATAAAGGCATCATTGAATCTGAAAAAATATTTCAAAAATTCACAAACGCTGTTTTAAATTTTTTGAATAATATTGAAAGTGAAGCCATACAGCATGAATTTTCAAGAATCAAACAATTTTTAGAATCTTTGAAACGAAATGGAAAACAAAATGAATTAAATGAAACAAAAATACGTGAACTTTTCAAAATTAGTTCAGTTAGTGTACCTCCTGCAGAAATATATTTATATAGACATTTATGTTTCTTAATAGTCACAAATAGGATTACACCATTAAATCCCATCAATAATGGTAATGGTGCAGGAAACCATCTATTAACAGCTGCTGGGCTAAAAAATTTGAGAAATAAACAAAATTTTTGCATCGGTCCTTCCGTATTCAGTAAAATAATGGGAACAGAATGTGGAAAAAGTTTAGTGTTGCTGTTAAATAGTAATCCTAAAACATCTGCAATAAGAAACAGTAAGTTAGATGCGGTTATTTTAAGAGCTTATGATCCCAAATATTTTTCAAGTAGTTCATTGGCTAATAAGATATGGGCTGGTATACAACATCATATCTCAGGATCAAAAGCTACAAACAAAAAAAATGGAACTCTTTACTGTGAATCTGCAGTCGGTACTCCTTGTACCGTAACTTTTAACAATTACGCTCAGAAACGGATATTATCACTTTCTAGGAACAATTTTAATTCTAAATTGAACATAGCAGATGTAGTTGGGAGTTTATTAGTAAAAAAATATAACATTATTTCAAGTGCTGATACTAAAAGTATATATTACAAATCATTGGTTTTAAAATTAAATCCTTGTTTGAAAAGTTATTTCAATGACAACCGAATGGGTGTGTACATTAAAAACGGCAAATATTTTGATGTGTTGCACTACATTTTCGTAACCAGTCCTGGATTTAAAGAATTGTTTCCTAATTCCACAATTGAAAATGTATCCAAGATCTTCTTGATATCAACAACAAGAAGCAATATGAATTTATTCGCAAAAGCTTTTTATGGTTGTTAATTTATAACAACCTAATACGTCTTTTAATTTTCTTCAGACAGACCTTCCAAACTGCATCTCATATAATCATCCCGATTCAATTGTATGAAACATATCGCATTTTTGCGACAAATATGAAACTTTCCGACATATTTGTTGAACACATAAAAAGTATATTTATTGCATTCAAGTATAAACCCTCCTCCTTTTAATCTCATATCGCCAGTAATATTTGTAGTTATGTATCGTATAAAGCGACCTTGGGGTAATATCCAATCTTTATGTACATATCTGTAATTTTCGAGCGCTTGTCGCGTTTTTCCCAAATTGTTATAATTCTTTTCATTCATAAAACGATTGTAAATACTTTCTACTATATTCTGTGTTTCATCTTTTACTTCATCGATATTTGATATATTCGGTAAAAATGTTTCAGTCAGTTTAATAGTTTTTTGTGTAGGCATAACTATTCAAATATATATTTTTTTATGCTTGTACATTTGCCGAATTGTGTACAGATTTTAATATGGTCAAGAACCTCCATTATTAAATTTTTTCAGTTTATGTATTCAGAAAACAATCTAGGAGATTACCTTCTTACTACCTGACTCCTTCCGGCGTCGACGTTTTTCATCAGACTTCTCTTTTTTAGCCGCTGCTTTTTCTGGATTCGCCTTTGCCTTGTTCAATTGTTTTATCTTTTTCTTTTCTGAATCGGTTAGTTTCTTTCCAGCATTATCGAGTGTCATATATTATATATAACAATAAATTTTTTTTTAAGTTGTTATCATAAAACAAAATTAATTATATTTCGAACTCCGTGGACGAAATCAAGAAAACTGCCAAAACAATTAATAATCTCTTTAAATAAAAGATAATGTGAAATCAAAAATTAAAATTCCCTAGATTATGAAACAAATATTACTCAACTCTATTCAGTTACAACTTATATTACCCCCTACGAGGTTCGAACTCGTGGCCTTTGGAGTAGAAATCCAACGCTCTATCCAGCTGAGCTAAGGGGGCAATATAATATGTAAAACGAAGAGCTTACTGCATAACTATAACAAGAGTGGGGTTCGAACCCACGCAGTGTAATCACTACCAGAACTTGAGTCTGGCCCCTTAGACCACTCGGGCATCTTGTCATAGCTAAACAGTATTAACCTTAAAAAAGGATGGGACATAGAAGTTAATGACTTGCATCATAGCGGGAGTGGGGTTCGAACCCACGCGTGTATAAACACATCAGAGCTTAAGTCTGACCCCTTGGACCAACTCGGGCATCCCGCCGTGATGCCTGCCATGTTAATTGAATGATTAACATATTTATGCAGGCTGTGTGAAGTACTTTGCTCCACAATGTATTAAAAGTAATATTCTTTAAGCATATTTACGAAGAAAAAAGGACTTAAATACAATAAAGCAAATGAATAAAATGATCAAGTTGATATCTGTTATCATTGTGGTTGTATTAAGTATCGATGTGTATAATGTGTATACACAAACACGTGAGATTAATGAACGAATCAATACTGAAATAATCAATCTGAAAGCACAAAGTCTTATTGGAGTTTATATTCAGATTCCACATATTAAAGATCCTTTTGATGCTGTTATTGAAATATTTCAGAATTTGATATTCATAATGTTTATGCTGGTTGCATATGGTATGTTTCGTTTATTGAATATTTTGAGATTACCATTCGGTGTTTTTTTTTAAATTAACATCCGTATTGATATTGAAAAATATTTTATATAAATTATGGAATTTGAAGATCTCATAACAGATCTGAAAGTTATAAGCATGTTAAAAAATAATGGACGTCTTTGTATGAGAAATGGACAGTTATCTATAGAACCGTCTATCGAATCTAAACAAAACATTCTAATTACTTGGGGTGCATATACATCATTAGCCCTAAGACGATGGTGGAATCAAGATAACAGACAAAACGCATTATTAAAGCTACAATCCGTAATACTGAAGTGTCATGAAACAAACGAGAAAATTGCTACTGACAAGCGTGAAGAATTTGTACAGTTGTGTGGCGAAGCAGCAAATGGCTTATTGTTCTTGAAACACACTTACATGTACGATGCTGCAGTATCGGCTCGTCTTTCTGTATATATCGATACTCTCAAAAAGATTTTTATTTGAATTTTTTCATTTTATTTTTCAGTTGTTTTTCAATATAGCTTTGGGGAAGAAACATCATCATTGCTAAAAATTGACGTTCGGGTGTTAACGTTCCGTCTTTTGACATACCTTGACATTCTCGTTGATAAGTACGTATCATAGTTTGCTCATCCATACTATATTTATAACACTATACTTTAAATTGGTACAATGACAACTATTGAATATTGAACATAAATAATTTATGGTAAGGGTGTTTTCTTTTTTGTCAGTACAACACTACAAAAAAAAAGATGGTTGTTGAATAAAACAGTGAATTAAGAAACTAATTCTGAAAATTTCACATTTTCTTCTATGTTTATCAATGTTTTTTTGAATGTAAAAGAACTATTAGGCAAAACTTTATCATGACGAATATGCAATGCTTTCCATTTATCTGCAGAAACGAATTGACACTCTAAAATAACAGTATCTTTTACAAACTCAATACTTTCGCAGGAAATTTCCGAAAGGTCCAATTCTACTTTTGATTTACAAAGTTTTCCTGCATTTTGTAAATAAACCTTTTTCTTTTCACACATTGCAAAATCAATTGTATTTTGTAGCAAAGGTTTCCACTTGAAATATGACATATGAGTACCTGTTTGTACAGGTTTATGCAATGGGACAAATATATACCCATCAGATTTTTCACATTTTTCAAGTTGGTTATAATTCAGACGTGAAACGAATTGTTTTGTGCTAAATGTGTAACCGTCAGAATCGCGTGTACGCAAAGCTGATATAAATGTTTTGCAATATGACAATCGTTCCAAGAAATTTACGGATTTGAGTGATTTTCCAGCAAATAATGGACAATCAAATATATGCAAATTATTATCAATAAGTTCACAATCAAATATGGAACCTTCATACAATTTCCTACTCACGAGTAACGATATATAAGTTGTCCCCAGTGTTCTATTAAGCAAAAAACAGCGAGGTTTATCGTTGTGGCGAATAAAACATAATGCATAGCGCTCGCCGTCATTTTTATGCCCAATGAGATATTCCATAGATTTCAATGTAGTAAAGTTCTTCCTTTCTATAGACACTGGCTGAGGTCCAGGAAATGTGTGTTTCGGAGTATTCCATAAAGCATTCAGGTTTTCAACAACTATTTGTAACTCATTTGTCATTTAATATATATGTATTTTGATAAACCTTAAGTCAATAATATATTACTTAAGGGTAAGATTTGTTATGAAGGTATGACTGAAATAGATCGCCTGCAATTTAGTGTATTGAGTAATGAATCTGCTCGAAAACTGTCAGTCGCAGAAATCAATACTCATGATGTTTTTGACAAAGGGATTCCAAAACATGGTGGGTTATCAGATCTTCGGCTTGGTACTATAGATAGGCAATTCAAATGTCAAACTTGCAAACAAGATGCACTTGGTTGTTGTGGTCATTTTGGACACATTGAACTGGGATATCCAGTATATCACATTTGTTATTTGAAATATATTTTACGAACACTACAGTGTATATGCGTAACTTGCTTCAAGTGTAAAGTAAAAGATGCATCTGAAAATTCCAAACGATCAAAACAACATAAATATATTCATGAGTTATGTAAATCTAAATTCAAATGCGTTCATTGTCATGAAATTCAACCGAAATTCAATATTGATAAATATGAAATCTATATGGAAAATGAAAACAAACAAAAATGTTCGTCAAAATATATTATATCGCTTCTTGAAAAATTAACAGATAGTACAATCGAGTCTCTTGGATTTCATCCAATATTTAGTCATCCGAAAAATATGTTCATTTCAGTGCTTCTGGTACCTCCTCCACATGTCCGTCCTTCTATTTCAATGGATTCGTCATTGAAATCCCAAGATGATTTAACGCATAAACTTTGTGAAATAGTAAAGACAAATAACTTACTCAAAAAACAAATTGAAAGTGGGACAACAAATGAGAATTTAACACCACTTATTGATCTGTTACAGTATCATGTAACAACATATATTGATAATGGCATACCTGGTATCAATCAAGCAACGCAACGAACTGGACGACCTCTGAAAGCACTTTGCCAACGATTAAAAAGTAAGGACGGACGTATTCGCGGTAATCTCATGGGAAAACGAGTTAATTTTAGTGCACGTACTGTTATCACAGCGGAACCAAACATTGACTTGGATGAATTAGGAGTTCCTCACGAGATTGCAAAGACTCTCACATTTCCTGAAAAAGTAACAAAGTTTAATATGGAGCTACTCCAGTCATATGTGAATAACGGTCCAGATACATCTATTGGAACGATTGGAGCAAACATTGTTCATAAAGGAAAATCGCAAAAGGATTTGAGATTTGCACAAAATATTGAATTATCAATTGGAGATACTGTAGACAGACATTTGAAGGACGGTGATATTGTTGTTTTTAATCGCCAACCAAGTTTACATAAAATGTCAATGATGGGACACAAAATAAAAGTTATGGAACATAGTACTTTCCGCATGAATGTATGTGCAACAACACCATATAACGCAGATTATGACGGTGATGAAATGAATATTCACGCACCACAGAGTTTGACTGTAAAAGCAGAAATTCAAGAACTAATGATGGTTTCACATAATATGGTAAGTCCACAAAGTAATAAACCCGTTATTGGAATTATTCAGGACACATTGCTTGGTTGTCATAAAATTACATATCTTGATACATTCATATCGCAAAATATTGTATGTGATATTTGTCTCAAAATAAAAAAACCAATGCCACTACCCGCAATTATAAAACCTCGAAAATTATGGACTGGAAAACAAATTGTGTCTATGTTACTTCCTGATGATTTCTTCTTCGAAAAGAAATCAAATATGACTACTGAAAAAAGTACAAGAATGAATGATGATAGTTTCGTTTTTATCAAAGACGGTTATATTTGTAGCGGAAATTTGGACAAACGTTCTCTCGGTTCATCAGAAGCAGGTATTATACACCTGTTATGGTTAGAATATAGTCATAATCATGCCAAAGACTTTGTGAGCCAAATTCAGTACGCAATAAATTATTGGTTGAATCATAGCGGATTTTCAATTGGTGCGATGGACATATTTATTGCAAAAGATGCAGAACAGAAGGTCGAAGACTGTATAATTGAAGCAAAAACAAGAGTTAATCAGTTGATTAACATATCTAAAACTGCAAATATTTCATATGAACAAAAAATCAACCAGATTCTTAATAATGCAATGAGTAATGCAGGACTGATTGTCAAAGAAAACATTGACCTATCCAATAATATTAATGCTACGGTCACCGGGGGTTCAAAGGGATCTATGTTTAACATTTCACAGATTATGGGGTGTGTTGGTCAACAGAATGTGAACGGTAAACGCATAGATTTGGGATATACTCATAGAGTACTACCACATTTTGAGAAGCACGAGATATCTCCGGAAGCTAAAGGGTTTGTAGAAAATAGTTACAAAAAAGGATTAACACCATACGAATTTTACTTTCACGCAATGGGAGGGCGAGAAGGAATCATTGATACTGCAGTCAAAACATCTGAAACTGGTTATATTCAGCGTCGATTGATTAAAGCAATGGAAGATCTGCAAGTATACAACGATCATTCTGTGCGCAATTCTTCTGGTGATATACTGTCATTTGTGTATGGCGACGATGGTTTAGATGCTTCCTTACTCATTACAGATACGCTAGATCTATCAAATGTGAAGACATATTTGCACGATGATATGTGTGATGAGGAGCGTAAAATATTACAATGTTATGCAGAAGTATTTGAATCAACAAAATTTAGTGTGCGGGCACCATTTATAATTGATAGAAAAATAGAAAAATACAAATCGAAAGGCAATTTTGTTAGTGCACACGATGCATACGTAATTGTGAGTCATTGTACAAAATCTATAAAACTTCATTTAGACTATGAGCAAATTAATGAATACAGTACTTATGCAATTCATGCTCTTATTTATACAAAACTGTGCTCAAAGATAGTAACAAAGATCCTTAGTCACGATGCTCTTTTACATTTATGTATGGAATTGATTCAAGTATATAGATCTGCAATTGCGCAAAAGGGAGAAAGCGTTGGTACGGTTGCTGCACAGTCAATTGGCGAAAATGTAACACAACTCACATTGAACACATTCCATTCGGCTGGATATGGTGCCAAAAATGTAACTCTCGGCGTTCCTCGTTTTCGTGAACTTATTAATGTTGCGAAAGTACTGAAAAGTCCAACTATGACACTACCTTTTATTTCGAACAATGTGAATAAGGATCAAATCGCTTCGTCGTTAGAATATATTCAAATGTATAATATTCTAAAACATCACGAAATTATCGAGATTGATATTGATAACTATACAGCATTTTTAATTATTCCTGATGATAATGATACAGAAGATATTGAATATAATTCAACAGGAATTCGACTGCATATTAAATCTTCAAAACTGAAAACCCATTACATTACACTTATTGACATTTCTGTTTCGATAATGCGACTATATAATAATCTGATATGCATTCCACAAGCAAATGACTGTATTGATATTCTATTTAATTACGAAGAAAATTTGAATCTGACAAGTTTTGTTGGCAAAATGAAAGGAGATGTCATATCCGGAATAGAAGGAATCTCAAAAGTGTATATTGATAACGATATCCTGGAAACAGACGGAAGTAGTTTTCAGGAAGCAATGTTATATGATCATTTTGATTGCAATAAATGCATAACAAATGATATACTTGAAATATATGAAGTCTTAGGCATCGAAGGTGCTCGCAGTATGTTACACAATGAAATCAAAAAGGTTTTGGAATTTGATGGAACATATATTAATGATCGACATTTTGTTACACTTGCAGATACAATGACATCCAGAGGAACTCTGATGGCGATTACACGACACGGAATCAATCGCGGAGATAACGGTCCCTTAATGAAATGTTCATTTGAAGAAACTATTGACGTTCTCACGGATTCAGCTGTATTTGCAGAAGTTGACTATTTGCGCGGAGTTACAGAAAATATTACGGTTGGAAAGTTGGCCAATGTGGGAACTGGTAATTTCGACTTATATTACGACGAGAATGTAACACAAGACAACAACTATAGACCATATACACCTTGTAGT
>TARA_B110000977_G_scaffold107976_1_pt1 | contig 14780 bp, 7 predicted proteins | sample TARA_B110000977 | Tara Oceans TARA_B110000977 (sample SAMEA4397798) | marine metagenome | biome: Polar Biome; feature: [SRF] surface water layer (ENVO:00010504); material: water (ENVO:00002006), including particulate matter (ENVO:01000060) such as... | depth 5 m | reverse complement strand
AGACTGCCTTCACTGCTTAGACTGTTTCTCTCAATTGCCCATACAAAAAAACTGACATCTTTCCTAAAACCTTCAGATTTGATGGCGAAGGATTTGATTAAAGAAATCCACTGGCACCGGAACGGGCACGATCGTTACGTTGTGGTTTACAACGACGAAAGGGTGGCTTATGTACAAGTGCCGCAAGATGACTGGATATCGTCCGATCTGATCAACAAGCAACCAGGGTTGCGAGTTCATGAAATCACGGAGGAGGGTGAACGCGACGCGAGCACGGGGGAATACGTGTCGGCTGGCGATACTTCCGCTCGTTTATTCACCCAGTACGGAGTCCCGTTAATCGGAGTGGGCATCGTGTGGTTCATCGTGTGGACCATGAACCGTTTCAAAGGCGATTTCGACGACCGGCAGAAGATGCTCGAGCTGGAACGGAGGGAAGAGGCGATGGCCAAGGTTGAGAACGACTCAAAGTTGATTGCGCTTAAAACGCAACTGCAGCTGATCGACCCCACGAAATCCGAGCAAGATAAACGTAACTACCAGGATGTTGAGACTAAGTTGGATGTGTTGCGGGCGAAACTTCAAGCCAGAGCGCGGTTCATGATCTCCGAGGAAGGCGGCGGACCAGGGGGCGGCGCGGCGGGCGGATCCGGAAAGGAGGAACAAGTGGACAAGTTCATGAAAGTGGACGGGATGCGCGTTATCGGTAAGCGGGATGCCGGCAGGGATGGCGACGCTGTGGCGGAAGCCATGGCCGCGGCGAAACAAGCCAAGGCGGATGATGACGCTGCGAGGGCGGCTAAGAAATCTAGAGGAGCAGGAGGAGAAAAGAAGAGACAATCCGACGACGCGGTTGATTCCAACCAGATCCTGGGTGCCATGGAGGGTTTAACTCACGAACAGACCAAGGCCATGGACGACAAGGCTGAGGCGGATGCGTTGCGAAAGAAAGAGGAGCGGAAGCAGGGGAAGCTAAGGAGTAAGATGAAAATGCGCGACGAGAGCGAGGTTGTCAAGTTCAAGGACGTCGCGGGTATCGGCGATGCGAAGATTGAGTTAGCCGAGATTGTTGATTTCTTTCGAAAACCGGAGAAGTTCAAGTCGTCAGGCGCGCAGGTACCGAAGGGGGTTATGCTAACTGGGCCGCCTGGGTGCGGCAAGACGCTACTCGCCAGAGCCGTTGCGGGCGAATCCGGCGCAACGTTCTTCTCCCTAACCGCTTCTGAGTTCGTGGAGATGTTCGTCGGCGTAGGCGCCGCGCGAGTCAGAGATCTCTTTGCGCAAGCCAAGAAGCAAGCGCCTTCGATTATTTTCATCGACGAGCTGGACGCGATTGGACGGCCGAGAGGAGCGGGGGGTTCGGGTAATGATGAAAGGGACCAGACTCTGAATCAACTGCTAGTTGAGTTAGACGGCTTTGGATCCGATTCAGGAGTAGTCTGCATCGCCGCCACGAACCGAGTAGACGTGCTGGACAAAGCCTTGGTCCGCGCCGGCCGCTTCGACCGAAAAATCACGGTCCAACCGCCCACGCGTGAGGGACGGTTACAGATTTTGAAAGTGCATACCCGAGATAAGCCTTTGAACCCGGACGTGGACCTGATCGACCTGGCGTTCAAAACCAACGGGTTCACCGGGGCGATCATTGCGAACGTGGTGAACACCGCGTGTCTCGCCGCAGCGCGAGAAGGGCGGGAAGACGTAAACATGGCAAACTTCGACGGCGCGGTGGAGGCGGAGACTTTGGGGAAGACTTTACCCATAAACCGAGGCGAGGCGAATAACAGAAGGTTGGCGCGGGTGCACGCCGCGTGCGCCGTCGCCACCGGCATCTTGATGCACGACGTGTGCAAGCTCAACTTCGTGTCCATCACCCCGCGGGAAACGAACATGGACGGATGCGTGAGTCTGAAGGACTTTCCGGAAGTCGACAGGCCGAACGCGATGACGCGGTCGGTGTTAACGCGGCACACCAGAACGTGTTTCGTCCCGCAACTCGCAGAGGAAGAGCACTACGGGTTCGACGATACGAGTTTTGCTGCCGCACCATACACTGCAAGGGCCAGGGAAGTCGCCACCATGATGATCTCCTCAAGCGGCATGGCGGATCCTGATTCGCGATTAAATTTCGTCCCCGCTACAGATCAATTCATGGTTGCCGACTTTCTGCGATCGGACGTGATGGAGATGCTTTTGAGAAGCACGACGGCGGATGCTTACTTTGAGAGTGACCGGGAGGCGCGGGTGATGTTACAGAGAGAACACGCCGCGGCTCGTAGGTTTGTGAAACGCCAAAAAGCTGCCATCGACGCGTTGACGGATTTGGTGGTGGAGAAGAAATCCGTCGGCGACGAAGAGATTTCTGCGATTTTGGAAAAATACGCCGTCACGGAGCCGGAGGATGAGGAGGGGTTCTTGTCACCAGCGTCCCGGGAACGTTTAGTGCCGTGGGAGGGGGAGATGCCGGAAGGCTCAGTGCCTGCGACGAACGAGTGGATCGAGACATAGAGGTCAAGGTTTTATTCGAGTATCATTCAATTCGATTTTCTCACTCGTCCAATTTTTCTTACTCTCCTATGCCGAAGTAGCCGCGGATGGTGAAGGGTTTGGGCTCTTGCTTGATTTCGGATTCTTGCTTGATCTCGGGCTCGACCTTGATCTTCACCTGACCTGCGCGAGCTGACTTACACTCCGCGCAGGTGTCTTTCCGTTTGCCATGAGGGCAGGGGTTGCAGTCCACACACTTGCGTGTCACCCTGCTGTGAGGGCAACCGCTGCACGCCACGCACCAGTTTTTCACCTTGCCGTGGGGACAGGGGGTGCACTCCGCACAGTTGCTTTTCACCCTACCGTGGGGGCAGGGGCTGCACTCCGCGCAGTAGCTTTCCAGCCTGCCGTTGGGGCAGGGGTTGCACAACGTGCAGGCGTGTTTCAGCTTGCCGTGGGGGCAGCCGTTGCACTCCACACAGTGGTGTTTCACCTTGCCGTGAGGTCAAGGGTTACACTCCTTGCATGCGTGTTTTTGCTTCCCGTGCCGGCACCGCTTTGATGGCTTCACTCCCGGTCAGTCGTCGCATGCCGCGCGCCACGAAGTGTGGTCGTAAACGAAGAGGAGAGTTGTAGCTTTTGAGGTGACGTCGTTCGTTCCGAGAAAATTTCGCCAAAAAAATGACTAGAAAACGAGGGTTTTTAGCCCAAGTAACACCCGAAGTCCCGCCTGTCACCGCCCTTCGTCACAAGTTCCGACGTCGGCGTTGCATCAGGCCATGGATGGTCGGAGCGCACGCCGCGCGTTAGCGCTGGCGCTGGCGCTCGCGTTGCTGGCGCTGGTCAGCGCGCGCGACCTCGGTGCGGATGTCGAGAGGGTAGGGGGTGCCGAGGGGGGATCTGCGCAAAAAGCTAACCGCGTGTCCCCGGAGGCTCAATCTTCGGGTCCCCGACGGTCCCTGAGTCAGTGGGTTTTACCCCCCAAACTCGCGGTATCGCCCCGATCGGCGTTGCGCTTGCCGTGGCAAACAAGGGATCCCGCGGCGGCGTCCGCTGCGATGGGCAGTGGCAAACAGCCAGGGGATGACTTCGGGGATGACGGTGACGAATTCACGAAAAACATTAAGCATCCAATCTCCACCGACTACGACGAGATCGACGCGGATTACTTCGCGACGAAAATCGACGGGCCTATTTCCGACCCTATTGAACGACAGCTCGCGCGGTGGTACAGAGAGACCAAGGAGCTGGACGGGGGGGGTAAGGGAAAAGGGGAAGAGGGTGAAGCGGACAAGTCGAGTGACGACGCGAGGGCATCAAAAGATTCTAAGAAATCTGAATCCTCTGCGAAGAAGTCTTCTCGCATCGAGAATTCGAAGGACGTGGCGTCTTCCTCGTCGTCCGCGGAAAAGCTGGGCTGGAAAATACAGGGGGAAGAGGTTTCTGAAGACGTTTCGGAGGGTGAGGAGGATGAGGAGGTGAAGGACAACAGTAAGTCTCAGGACGAGAGTAAGTCTCAGGACAAGAGTAAGTCTCATCAGGAGGAAGAGGTTGAGTCGGGTCCAACCGTGTCGAAAGACTCTGAGTCAACTGAATCGCCCAAGATCTCGATCGGCTCCTTACCCATGTACTACGCCAAGTCGGAGAACCCTTCTTACGTGGGTAAACAAGCGATTTACGTCTCCACGGATAAGAAAAAGAAGATCACCACTGATTCATCCAACCCGCAAGATTTTCCCGTCACCACGGAGGAACTGGCGGCGGACGAGAAGGAGTATTTGCAGTGGGTCAAGGATAAAAGAAAGGAGGAAAAGGAACCAAAGGTCGAGCACATCACACATGAAGACATCGATGCGATGAAGGATGAGGTGCGGGATAGAAAGGATGAAGCTGAATATTTACAGTGGGTCGAGGAAAAACAGATCGAGGAAAAGACACCGGCGGAAACGCACATCACGAGTCAAGACATCGACGACATGATGGACGAGACGGAGTATTCGAGGTGGATCGATCAACAGAAACACGTGGATGATACGATATCGTCGGGTATCGCGGAATCCATGGAACAAGCGGCCAAGGGTGAGTCTGATACGATAAAGAAAGAGAAGGCGAAAAAGATGGAAATCCTGAAAGCCGCGCGCGACGCTATTTCGCAATCCGAGATTCTCCCCAAAGGCGCGGTGGACCTTTTCGATGACGTGGAAGAGGCCACGGAGGCGATACTGGAGGAGGACCATGGTATGGACGATAAAGAAACTGTTTATATGGACAGAAGGCCTGAAACAAAGACACCGCGCTCGTTCGACACCGAGTCTGACATCGAGAAACTGTCAAAGGACTTGGCGGCGGCGACGAAGGCTTTTGAGGAAGAGAGGACGGCGATGCATCATCACAAAGAAAGTGATGCGGAAGATGTGGACGAAACTGTGAAGGATGCCAAACCTAAACCTATGGACAAACAGTCTGAAAAGACCACAACCAACGCGTACGACTCCAAGCACGCGTTCACGATGCGTTTAAAGCAGGCGGTGGAGAAAGCGAAGCAGATGGAGGCAGATACGAAGCAAACGTCAGAGGCGGACAAAACGGGCACACAAGAAACTTCCGAAAAACCCACCGCCTCGCTCGGAAAAGTCCCCAAGTTGGGAAGGGATGAACAGGCTGATTTGCTGGAATCCACGTTCCTCGCCGCGAGTCGACACTTCAACCCGGAGGTCGAGGTTGTTCCGGTTTCGAAGAAGGTGAAAGAAACAGGTACGAGAAAAGTAACTCGTACGAGCAAACAGTCGGAGCAGAAAAACAGAAAAGCGTCGAAATCGGAGAAAGATGAAGCTGTGCTTTCGATGTTAAAGAGGGACGAAGCTGCTTTATCTGGACACAAATTCCCGAGGAGCAGTGCCAAGAAATCAACCTCGAAACATGGAACCTCGAGTTCGGGTCACTCGAAATCAACCCCCAAATCCTCGAAGCACTCGCGTACGAAGCACGCAGCTGCATCCACAAAAACGCCGAGCCAGGAGATTGAGGATTCGATCCGGGGGCTGATGGATAAGGGGGACGGGGGAACCGTGGCGGCGGTGGGCAAGTTGACCGCCGGCGACGACTCCGGCGATGGCGGTTCGAAAAAAACATCCGAGGACTGGGCACGTGACGAGGCGATTGGGTTACACCGCGCCCGAGTCGGCGCCGTGTCATCCATCGGGGTTGTTCTCTTCGGGCTGGGGTTCTTCGTGATGCGACAGAAACTGCTACAGGGAAGAGGGATCGAGGATTCGGGCGAGGGTAAGACTCCTACTAGTGGGTTGAGACGGGAAAGCCAAAATTTCGCATCCAGAAAGCCACGAAGGTCGAACTCGGGGGGGAGCGAGAAGACGTCGCTGTTGCCCACCAAGACGCCGTTCAATCGAAGCTCAAAGGAAAAGATGAGCTTGAAAATCGTTGACGGATTGAATTAAAAAATAGCGGTGTATGAGTGAAGAAACGAAAACAATACCATAGCTATGTATGAGTGAACTATGTATGAACCTCAAAGCTATGTATGAGTATTTAGTCTCAATCAGTCCCAATCTCCCCTGTGTTGTCGGAAGTACGCCTTGACCGCGTCGTTTACGAAGAACGAAACTCCAACTGAAAGCGGCCCCTTAATCCAATTCATGGTGACGCCCTTGTACAGCCCATTAACTACGCCTTCCTGTTTCAGTATTAAATTTAGGGTTTTGACTGGAGAGGTGTACCCGCCTTGTTTACCGACGACTTGGATTCGACGTCGCACGATGTCTAATGGGTAGGTTACGGACTGCGCAAACAGACCAGCCAAGCCTCCGAAAAACAATCTCGTCGCGACGGGCATTTCCGCGTCGTCCGCGTCGGGACTGTCTTTGTACCTGCTCTTTAAAGTTTCAAACGTCGCAAAACTAATCCCAGCGTACGGCACAATTCCCACTAAGGTAGGAGTAATGCCTCCGTACAACCCTTTGGGCCCTTCTTTCCGCACGATTCGTAAAACGTCTTTGAGCAAGGAGCTCGCGTTTTTGTTGTTCGTTTTTCCGTCAACCATCACCGCCCCCGCCGCTGCGTACCGGGCGCGCATCAGGTCTAATGGATACGTAATCGCGGTCGCAGTCGCACCTGCTAAAGAGCCCGCGATGAACCGAGTCCCCACACCGCTGTTCGTGGGCAGGTGGTCAGCATCAGCACTTAAATCCAACGGTGGTTGGCCAAACATCGCATCCACCGCTTCACGCGCCATTGCTTCGTACCTTGGATAGGAAAAAAACGATACGCCAGCGTACGGCACTACCCGCGCCATCATCACCCCGTTGCCCCGCCAAAGCCCTATAATGCCCTCCTCTTTGGCGATGTCTTTGCCCATTTCAAGCGCATTACTTACAGAAAATTTCCGCCCTTTGTCGACTTGGAAGATGATTTTAACACGGTCAGCAGGGGCTATGGCTGATTTTGCGATGGCACCTGCGATACCGCCGGCGACAAGAGATTCAACCGCTGTGCTTTGTTTAGCCTCGATGTACGTCGCGGGAGGCAGGGGCTTTCCTTTAGGTAATCCAGGTTCAGGGCTGCTAGAGTTTGTATGTGTATCACCCACGATGCTTTCCCAAACCCTACTCCGAAACTTAGGAACGTTACTCTGTAAATAGTCATTCGCGGTGAACCCCACGGCGGCGGCGATCGGGCCCTTTACCCACGTCAACCCAACGCCCTTGAACAACCCATTCGCGACGCCTTCGTTTCTGTATATGTGTATCAAGCCTTGCATCATAGAGGAGTATCGTGTAGTACCACTTGCATTTGCAGAACCTCTAGACTGGCCGTGCACTTGCATGCGTCGGCGTACCACGTGCAGGGGGTACGTGGCGGTCTGGGCGAGGAACCCCGCAAACGCGCCGGCGGCGAGTTTGTGGAAAGTGGGCATCTGATCATTTAGTTCGTCATCGTCATCTCTATGAGCATTTACCCTGCCATCCTTTCCAGCAACCCTTCGGACTTTATACAGCGCCTTGATACTCTCAAAGGTTGCAAAACTCACGCCTCCGTAGGGTACGATGCCGACTAGCGTGGGGCCTAAACCGGCGTACAGGGAGCGAACGCCGCCGCGGGCGATTGCGTTTCTGTACTGTGCCAGCATCGAGCCTCCGCTGTTTTTTTTCATCTCATGCACCCCGTCATTGACCACCCCTGGTGCGGTTCCTGTGTTGATCGGGGTGTGCGCCGAGACTCTGGCGTGCAGCAAATCAAGCGGATACGTCAACACCGTCGCGGTGGTACCCGCCATCGCACCAGCGGTGAACCGCGCCGCGATTTGCGCACCCTCCGACGTGTCATGTTCCGATATCCCGAACGCCCGAAGCGCCATCGCTTGGTACCATGGGAACACCGCGAAGGTCGTGGCTGAGTACGGCAAAATACGCACGACCGCCGCGCCTGTTCCCCTCCAAAGCGCTCCTATCCCTTCCGTCTGTGCGATCCGTGACGCGACGTGCCACGCGACTGACGAGGGTATCTTTGGAGTGGTGACACCCCCACCCATCACGGCATTCACTCCACTCGCATTGACCTGAATCAAAAGCTTCACCCTGTCGATGGGTGCTGTTGTGACTCGGGACAACGCCCCCGCGGCGCCCCCCGCGAGAAGCCGGTCGATGGGCAGACGCTGGTCATGAGGTGCCCTTGCAGGCGGCTCCGCCATCACCCAAGCCGACGCCCCTACGCACCGTGAGAGGGCGCGCGCGCCTCTGAAGCAGACCGGGACCTTTACTTTTGCCGAAGAGATCCCGACGTTTCAGAACAGAATAAAGGTACGAAATAACTTATGAGTCACTCATATCTACGGTACATAATACATAATAATAAAGAATACCCCCCTACCTCACCTACCCCTGGAACCCATACGTCGTGGTACCGCAGGGACTCACCGCGGAAACTTCTTGCACTAAAGAGGGCTGGTATTTATCGTCGTACGCGCCGTTGCCGTATCCAGATTGCGAGTAACTCGAATAGCTCCCTCCTCCTATTCGCGCTCTCAACTTTGCGTTTTCAAGCGCCAACTCTTCGTTCTCTTCCCTCAATCTTCGTCTATCAGCCCGGACTTTCGCGATCTCCTGGAAGTGCCGCTCGAACGCTTTGTTTGACCTCCCCGCACTCAACACCGATAACCCGAAGAACCCCAGCCCCGCGGCGACGAAGATTATGAAATTTTTTGAAACCACAACCGCGTTGTTGTTTGAAGCACCTCCGCTACTTTTGCGACCCACGTTCTTCCGGTCTCTTAGCTCGTCCCGGTAGGTCCCAGTCGTGAACCGCCGGCTCACCGGTGGCCGCGCGTGTCCCTTCGTAACACTCCACTCGCCTTTCTCGTCGTACATTTGTGACGCGGAGTCGTCGTCTCTGTCATCCACGTGACGACTTCCCTGATTGGTGCTTCCATCGCTGGAGTTTCGGGCGCTGTCGTTCACACGTGTTTGCCACGAAACCGACCCCGGGCTCCGGTCATCGTTTCCGCGTTCCGACGAATGCACGTGCGACCGTGAAGATCCCCAGCTCGTCATGGTCGTGTTATCGCTGGTGCGCGCCGCTGTGCGCCTCTGGGTGCAGCGCGACGCCACCTAACAGCTCTTTTTCTGGAGTTTTGAAAATGCCAAGAAAATGATGGCCATTGGCGGTTTGCTGGTGACGATGCGGTGACGGGGAAGCGGTGGCACCTCCTATCAACTGAGCGGCACACCGACCGAGACTTGCCTCATCTGCGATAAAAAACAACCTTGACCGGTGCTGAAACCGGAAGACGTCTCCTGGCAAAGTTTCGTCGAGATGTAAGATGACGACTTCTCAGATTGCGTTCGACCTCAGTTCGTTCCACGCGGTGTCGAGCACGTGACGGACGTGACCTCTGGAAGGACGCGAACGTGGACGTGGAAAGGACAAACCATCAGGGCGCGGGCTGACTGTTTGCCCATACGAGAGCGATGGGGATGGCTCAGTGCTCGATCTCGACGAAATCAGGACGATCGCGCGAGTGTTCAACGATGACAAGACGCTCCCGACACACCACCTTGACCACCGCGTTGACATTGGCGTGCATCGCTTTTCTCGGTCTCACGGTTCACCCCACCACCGCGTTCAAAGCCTCGGATTTCAAAACCTGTTCCACGAGCTCGTTTTGCGAGCGACACCGGAGTGTGGAGGCGAACGATCCGAACCGCGCGCATTCCGTGGATGGAGTTTTTCAGCTAGACGCATCCGGTTCGAGTGCGTCGGCGACCGTGGTTCGCACGCACAACCCACACAACGACCGCCCGTTGACGTTAACCATAACCCCCTATGGCGAGGAAGGCGTGGTGAGAGTTAAATTCGACGACCCGAGTTATCCTCGCTATGAAATCGGAGACGTGCTGGTTGATGGGTTCGACAAAACAAAAAATAAAATTGAATCCATGAAACACGACGCGCGATCCGGGACCACCGCGTTTACTTTATCGACTCCGAGCTCAACCCAGAACCAGCCGATAACCGTTCAAGTGACCCACGCACCGCTTCGCATCGCCCTATCAATAGGCTCTACGGAAACCGTGGTGTTCAACTACAACGGCAAGTTTGACTTTGAGCGGTACCAAGCGAACGGACCTAAGAAATCTGACGATGATGATGACGGCAAAACAGCTTCATGGAGTGAAACCTTCAACGGACACGTCGATACCAGGCCCAACGGCCCGATGGCGGTCACACTGGACATCTCCTTCCCCGGTGACCAAGTTGACGTGTACGGGATCCCGGAAAGAGCCACGAGTTTGAGTCTGCGGGATACCAAGAAAAGTGATGAATCTGAAAAGTCAGAAAAAGACTCTCAAGAATCTCCGTACTCGGAACCGTACCGCTTGTACAACCTTGACGTGTTCGAGTACGAGCACGACTCGCCTTTCGGCTTGTACGGAAGCATACCCGTGATGCACGCACGGCAGGTGCGAACCGAAAAAGGGTCCGCGTTCTCGGCGGGCAAACAGAGCGTTAGTTACTCTGGTATCTACGTACACAACCCCACGGAGACGTTTGTGGAGGTTGCACGAGACGCTTCGAGATTGAATACTCTGTGGATGTTGGAGAGCGGCGCGGCTGATTTCTTTCTGCTCCCCGGGCCTACTCCTGCATCAGCTCAGCGGCAGTACGCACAAATTACAGGCACCACGGCGATGCCCCCTTCCTTTTCCCTGGGGTACCACCAGTGCCGGTGGAACTACCGCGACGAGCAAGACGTGGCTGACGTGGATGCAGGTTTTGATAGTCGTGATATTCCGTACGACGTCCTGTGGCTCGACATCGAGCACACCGATGGTAAGCGGTACATGACCTGGGACAAGTCTCATTTCCCCACGCCTGATCGCATGATCAACGACCTCGCCTCCCGGGGCCGGAAGATGGTAACAATCGTGGACCCGCATGTCAAGAAGGACGCGAACTACGACACCTTCACGGAGGCTGAAAAGAAAAGACTCTACGTCAGGCAACCCGACGGCGGCGATTTCGACGGCTGGTGCTGGCCTGGCAGTAGCACTTATTTAGACGTCGTATCGGAAAAAGTCCGAAATTGGTGGGCTGGTAAATTTTCGCTCCAAAACTACAAAGGCTCCACCACGGACCTTCACGTGTGGAACGACATGAACGAGCCTAGGTATGTTTTGTTGTTTTTTTTTTCTCGTAAAATCCTGCTCGCCTTGTACTGCGTAGTGAGGGTTGATTCTGACAGTTTTTAGTATGATCCTGTGAGGATTCCTCACCATCCCGAGGTATCGAGGATATACATATACGAACAACGCACCAATATATCCCCAGACTGTTTGCCCACTGTCCAGACTACTGTACTTTATAAATCGCTGATACAAAAGACTGACTTCTATTTCCAAAATCCTCAGCGTGTTCAACGGCCCGGAAATCACGATGCGGAAAGATTTGAAGCACTCAGAAGGTACCGTGGAGCACCGAGAAGTGCACAACGCGTTCGGGATGTTCTACCACATGGCCACGGCGGAGGGGTTGAAAATACGAACAGACCCTAATGAACGGCCGTTGGTGTTATCCAGGGCTTTTTTCGCGGGGACGCAAAGAGTCGGCCCGGTGTGGACCGGGGACAACGCCGCGGATTGGGATCATTTGAAAAAAAGTATTCCGATGACGCTGACGTTGGGAGTGAGCGGGTTGACGTGGTCAGGCGCGGACGTGGGCGGTTTCTTTGGGGATCCGAGTCCTGAATTAATGACCCGTTGGTACCAGCTAGGCATATTCTACCCGTTCTTCAGAGGGCACGCGCACCTCGACACGAAGCGAAGGGAACCGTGGATGTTCGGCGACCCTTACACGGGGTGCATAAAAAACGCGATTCGACGACGGTACGCGTTGATGCCCTATCTGTACACTTTGTTCGAAGCCGCGCATAGGGAAGGGACGCCGGTTTTGAGACCGCTTTGGTTTGAATTTCCTGATGACGATTCCGTTGCGAAGATTGATACCATGGCGATGGTCGGCCCGGCGTTGTTACTGGCCCCGGTGTTGGACTCCGGCGTCGAAGAAATTAAAATATATTTACCAAAAGGCGCGTGGTATGACTACGAAACTTCCGAGAAACACGTTGGCCCTGTAACCGTTACGAAAAGCGTTACGATAGAATATATTCCTTTGTTCATCAGGGGGGGGTACATCGTTCCACGGAAGGACCGCGCAAGGCGGTCGGTCGCCGCGCAGGCCGGTGATCCGCTGACGTTACTAGTAGCGCCTGATGAAAATGGCCAGGCGGTTGGCGAAATATACGTCGACGACGGGAAGGGGTATGCGTATTCAGTGTCGGAGAAATACGTAAGACGGGGGTTGGTATGGAGTTCAGATACGATGACATGTTCATCCCCAAGTTCGACTACCGCCAAGGCAAGTGGGGTGGAAAGTGGGTCGGTGTTTGCGGGACGGGGCACGTTGAAAGGAGGGAAGGGGGGCGACTTTGCAGACGCTGATATTATAGTCGAGCGGGTTTCAATTTTAGGTACCTCCGTGACTAACAGCCCATACAAAAAGGGATTGGTCAAGAAATCGGGTATCTCGGAACCCACTGAGGTAGCCATAGTCGCAGCTTCCAGTTCCGAAACCCCGAACGCGCCGCGTAACGTAATCGCGGCGAGGAAGCCGGAGGTTAAGTTGGCTGAGGAGTGGACGATTGAGTTTGCGAAAAAGTAGAGAGATTTTTTTGAATGTGAATGATCAGTCGTCTCTCGATGCTTCGGAAGTGATGAGTAGTAGTGGTAGTCTCTTCCTATTCAATTCTTTCAATGGATACGATCTTTATATAACAAGTCAAACATGACACTCGATCGATCTTTACGTGAGGTCTTAGCCATCTACTCTCGCCCTCGAAATACTCACTCATAACTTAGAGAGACCGCTTACGCAATTTGCGCGCGCGCCTCCTCCTCTTCCTGGGAGTAGCACAGCTCGACGAGGGGCTTGTCGTTCCTGATGCAGCCGCGTTCGTTCTTGGTGACGTAGTCGTCGAACTTGTACTGCATTTCGAAGGAGCACACAGCGGTCATCTCGCACTCGGTGAGGCCGCAGTTGCCTTCCGAGGCGCCCGACGCGAAGGACATGTAGACCTCCAGGTCTTTGTGGAACTTGGCGGTCATGTCACCCTTGAGGGGGCGGAACACGTCAAAGGCTTCCTCAGCGGCAGCCTTCTTGAGGTACTTGTCCGCGACGGCATTGTTGTACGTTTCGACGGAGGACTTGTACGAGTGCAGCGTGGAGTTGTACTCGAAGAACTTGTTCTCAAGGGCTTGGAACTTGTACGCTTCCAGGGATTTGGTGGCCATGCACTCCGAGGCGAAGCACTGGATTTGGCGCGACGCCAGGTCGGTGTCCGCCTTGATTTCTTCAATCAGCTGCTTGATGTTGGCGCAGGTTTCGTTGTTCTTGGACAGGAGGGATCGGCGCTTGGGGTGGGGCTTGTTGAAGTCGAACCCGTCAAGGTCGTCGCACACCATCTCGGAAACCTTTTGGATGTTGTCCATGTTCTGGTGGTGCTGGACGAACGCCATACCGTTGTAGTCTCGGATCGCAGTGCCAACCTTGCACGCGTGGCTCGCGTTATTGTACGCAAACACCCACTCGTCGTACGCCACGCGGTACGCTTCGTGCGCATCCGCGGTGACTTTGTGGATTGACGAGATGCAGGGGGAGTTCTGCACGTCGAGGTGGTTGTAGGACACCGTGGCGCCCAAGACCTTTTGGCTCGCGAGGGTGCACGCGGTCTTGGAGTTGTCCATGGCGTCGCACACGGTTTTCACAGTGGGGGCGCAAACGCCGAAGCTCGCTTCGGTGGTGTTGCACTTGGGGGGCATGATCATGCGGCAGGTTTCGTCGCACTTCTCGGTTCCCTTGCAGTAGTCAGAGCCCTGGAAGTGATGCGTGGGCGCCTCGGAGCACGTCAGGGAGGTGAACTTCTCGGACTCGACTTCAAACTTGACCGCTTCGTGCTCGCCGCGAAGGACGTCAAACTCGAGGTTGGACTCGGCGTGGACGTAGCCCTCGGGGGGAGAGGAATCCAGCTCGTAGCACCCGGTGAGGGGCGCGCCGACGACGTTAGGGGGGGTGGTGATGGGCATGGGCTCACCGTTCTTGACTTGGTCCTCGAACACAGAGACGGCTTCGGCGTCGACGTCCAGGGACTCGAGCACAGTGGCGGGGTCGACGGTTTCCACTTCGAAGGACAAGTCAGCGGCGTTCGCCGCTTCCTCCATCTTCTTCATTGCCGCTTCGTCCACGATGGTGGGGTTGATGTACAGCTCGACGGTGTAGGTGTTTGAAGCGAGGGAGCGTCTCTTGTGCTCGCCCGCGACCGCGCACGCGACGCCTTCGGGGTTGCCCAGCACCGCGAGCGCGGCGCCGCACGCTTCTTCTTCGGAATCCGCAGGGATGTCAACGGTGACGACAGGGACTTCAAGTCCCGCGATCATCGCGTCGGCGAGGATCTTGGCCTCAGCCTTGGTGAGCTCGTCCGTGATCGTCTCGAGGAGAGGCTCCGCGGACACGGCGGCGATGATCTGGCCGTCGTGCTCGACGTACGACTGCGTGGGGCTCGAGTCCATGAACTGGGGCTTGTCATCGCACGGCACGGGGCCGTACGACATGACGCCGTTTTCGTCCCAGGTGTAATCTTTGCAGTCGCCAGACGGTTCAACCTTGTGCGTGGTCCCGCCATTCGGTTCGTAGATCGTCGGCGTGAACGTGTGGTGGTTGTACACGTC
>TARA_B110000977_G_scaffold23356_2_pt1 | contig 14793 bp, 8 predicted proteins | sample TARA_B110000977 | Tara Oceans TARA_B110000977 (sample SAMEA4397798) | marine metagenome | biome: Polar Biome; feature: [SRF] surface water layer (ENVO:00010504); material: water (ENVO:00002006), including particulate matter (ENVO:01000060) such as... | depth 5 m | reverse complement strand
CAAGGCTTCCTCCAAGGCTTCCTCCAAGGCTTCCTCCAAGAGTTCCTCCAGCCGTTCCTCGAGAATTCCGAAAAGCAAAGAGACGTCTCCTAAAAAATCACACATCCCAAAAACCTCAGTTTCAAACCCCTACTCGGACGAAGTGTTTCACTTTCAAAAAGTCAAACAGGTTTCAAAACTGGGAAGCTTCAGAGAGGCATTAGTTGACAAATACTACGTGCCGTCTAGTCTTGGGGTTACGGAACCGATAGGGGACTACGTTTGTCGCAAAACGAAGACGTGCGACGCGTCGGGCGCGTCGGGTGTCGGACAGAATAAGAATTCGTTCCTCGTCGAAGCGTACGCGTGCGACGTCGTTTCATTCGCTTCCTGTCGATGGGCCCCGGCGGTTAATTGCGGTGCTAAAGCTACTGCTACGGTTGGCTCGAAGCGACCTCTCACAATTGACTCATTGCTTCCCTCGGTGGCGCCGCAGGGCGCTTTCTCTGGTCGCGACGAGCAAACGCAATTTGGATTCAAGCCCAGCCCGCGAACGGCGCGAAGCGATTATTGGTCACCGATTTTTTCGTTCATGGGTGGTGCGTTTTTAGTGGTGCTTATTGGTGTGCTTGTGACTGCCCGTAAAAGCGTACACAGTACCACTACCCGTGCCCTTCGAGGCGTCCCTGCGTTTGATGATGACTCGGAGGGTGACGAGGAGAGCGGTATGTCACTATTGGGGAAGAAAAACATAGAGAACGCCTTCGCCAACCGCTGGGGGTTCGGCAGCGACGCGGCGGAGCTCACGAGAGACGTGCGGGCGGCACTCGGTGTGGACCGGGGGAACGACGAGGAACGGGCGCATATATTGGAGCGGAAAGAGTCGAGTATTGTGACGACTGAACCTGAAACGGAAACACCAAAGAAGAAACAAACGCGGCGCAAAGTAGTTTTCGACGTCGAGGACCGAGGTTTTGAAACCAACCTTACCGCGGAGGAAGTAGCTGAGCAATTAGTCACCGAAAAACGTCTAGCCCGATTGGAGCGTGCGCGAGTCGCACGGGAAGAAGCGGAACTAAGAACGCAATCCGCAAAGAAGAAGAAATCGTTCACGCGGCTTACGATCGTCGTTGACGATGAGACGCGAAAAGCGCTTCCGCTCCCGGCCGCCGCCAACGCCGGACGGGAAACCGGGGTGCCCACGCATAGATAGAGGTAATTTAATATACTAGATACGATACACAAGACTAACTACTCATACAACCACCAATTACTCTACACGAAAAACCTCGCGACGCGTAACACGTTTGGCGCGAATCGCGCAGCGTTCGAGTGTCTGCGCATGCGCGAAACCGTCAGGGAAGCGAACATCGCGGACGGGTCGGGAGACGTGTTATTCTTCTCCGACTCTTTACCCATAGAGTCTTCCCCTGCTGCTGCTCGTGTCGTGTCAACCCTCGCGTGCTTCCCTCTTGATTGTTCTGGCACACTCGTCCCCACAGAGGGGAAGGGTCGTTTGCCGCTTGGTGACACCGACATGGGCCGAGGGAACACCGGTCGTGCGAATTGCGCGATTTTTGATGATGCGAAACCACCGAGAGTCGTGAACGTAGATGTGCCGCCTCCACCCTGTGACTGTTTGCCCATACAATCGCCCGCACTGCCTTCGTTCGCGGCGTCTGGTATCTCACGATCTTCCCGGTCACAATTTGCATCTGCACCATGCAACCCCCCAATTCCCAGAGTCAACAACCCCTCGGCGACGTTGACGCCTTTCCCTTTCGTCTGGCCAACCGTAATCGCGGCGTTCGCCAAAGCGTCCGCCTCCGAGTTAAACTCTCTTTCCACGTGGTGCAAAGAAAAGCGGTCTCTAAACGGCGCTGTTTGAATTATTTCTCGGGCTTGTTGCCACAAAGGCTGTAAGTGTTCTTTTTTCACCTGCCACGTCCCGTTAACCTGGTTCACGACTAACTTACTGTCGCCGTAAACTTTCAACTCAGTCACCCCCAACTCTTTCGCTTTTCGTAACCCAGAAATCAACGAGAAGTATTCACTCTCGTTGTTCGTAAGGTCATCGCCCAGATACACGGCGAGCTCGAAAACCGTTTCGCCCGCCGTTTTACCGTAAACTTCCTTTTTCAACAACGCTCCAGCGCCACTCGGACCCGGGTTGCCGCGACACGCGCCGTCGAAGTACATGGAGTATTTACCCGGGGGTAGCTTTTGCGGCGACGACGTTGTCGGGTTTTCGGCTCGTGAAATATCTGAATCATCATGAGCATCACTTGCAACCGTCGACATGCCTCGTGCAGCATTACTGGGTCTTGGAGAAGCTTGTGTCCTTCTCGGATTGGGTGACGTTGGCGGCGACATAGCTACACTTCGGGGCGTAGGTTCAGGTCTTGAGCTCGATGCCCCAGCCTGCACACCACCCACGCTGTTTGCCTGAACCCACGCCGCCGCTTCGTCGAATGATGAAAAGGATTTATGCACCGCGCCTTTCATGCCGGTCACCTGCCGGGACGCTTCGTCCCACGTGGTGTACACCCCGGGTTCCCGGCCGCACGCTACGCCGTAGAACTTCGGGCCTTTGCTGCCTCGAGGCATTCTTGGACCGTGGCACTTCGACGCCCGCCGACGCGTTGAAGGAGTGGTCGGCGGGTCCATCGACTTCGGAAGAGCTCTCGAAAGCAACGGAACCGAAATGTCGGCTCGATCAGCACGTCCGAGGTGTTTCTGCAGTCTCCATTTGAAGGACACGTCGCGCTGGTTCGTGGCTGAGAGCTTTCGTTCGTTCCCATCACATCGCACCACTGCTTGTTACATCCCACCGCGCTCTTACGCGCTTACGTGCATCACCGCGTCGAGAGGATGCTCGCGGCTAGGTCGATTGCCGCGGTCGCCCCCAATCGGTGCCCCGTGCGCCACGTGCGGGCCACAACCGGCACTTCCGGTGTGTCGACATCGAAGGTGGTGCCGACGTCACCGATTAGTTATAGACGTCTGGTGCGCGCTAAGGCGGTTGCGACGGACGCGGCGACGGACGATGACCTTAAAGAAAACGCATATGACTCGGCGAATACGATATCAGATGAGGTTAGTGCTCTCGAGTCACCAGCCCCATCCTCCACAGCGGGCGAGAACACGTTCGTGCAGTCCATCGCACGTCAGGGCCGAGGCGAAAACGATGGCGTGACGCTCGATGATTTGCTCGCGGCGAAAACGGGAGGCCCGCCGAGGTTCTTCTCACCAATCAGAGGTGGTGTTGATACGGGTCATGGTCACATGGGTCAGGGTCAAAACACCGATGAGATCCTATCAAAACCTTTACTGCTGTACATCCCCGGGCTGGACGGCACCGGGTTCGCCGCGTCCGCGCAGTTTGATGGATTGCACAAAGATTTCAATCTGTCGTGTCTCAACATTCCCGTCAACGACAGGAGCGGCTTTTCGGATATAGTGCAGCTAGTAGTGGAATACCTAGAGGGAGTACGTGTTGAACAGTCAGAAATTGCATCTGGCTCTCAAAGTAATTCAATCTACCTTCTCGGCGAGTCCATGGGCGGTTTGCTGAGTCTGGGAGTGGCGCAACAACGACCAGACCTAGTCGACAAATTATTGCTAGTAAACCCCGCGTCGTCGTTCGACCGAAGTGCGTGGCCATCCATAGGGCCGTTACTACCGCTATTACCGGAAGCGATTTACCAAGGCTTGCCGTATGCGTTAGCCCCGGTGCTGTTTGACCCTCCTAAGCTGTTGGAAGGGGCAATTAAAGCGGCTGCGGTAGGTGTCAACGCGAGCGGCGCAAACTCTTCCACAGAAGATCCCCTCGCGACTCCTGCTGGCCTCGCCGCAGCTGCGGAGGAACTGGCGAACCTGTTCCCCGCGCTAGGTCAGTTATCGAACATCATCCCGAGAGACACACTGGCGCACCGGCTTGGGATTCTCGTGGAAGGGTGTGAGGTGGTCAATGCACCAGGTGCGTTGGAAAGCTTCGGAGTCGATGGGAATATCTCATCAAAAAAGAAAACCCCTTCTGCCCCAAAAACGCTCGTCGTGATTTCCACCGACGATAACTTGATCCCCAGCTCTGATGAAGGATCACGGTTGAAGAAACGCATGTCACCCGGGTCGTGTGTCGTCGAGACGTTGCAGGGGGCTTCTCACGCAGCTTTGCAGGAAGCGGGCGTGGACTTGGTTGAGATTCTTAGAGCGAATGGGTTTGGGCCAAAACGAGCAAGCGACAAGCCCTCCATCTCAAAAGACGCAACCTTCACCCCCCCTAGTGATAAAGAGCTTCAAGCCGCGTTCGACGGCTTGAACGGGCTACGTTCCGTCGTGTCACCTGTGTTCTTCTCGACCCGAGACGACGGGTCTATAATTCAAGGATTGAGTGCCATTCCTTTCTCAGACGGCCGGCCTGTTTTGTTAGTGGGCAACCATCAAACTATCGCGCCGGATTTGGGGTTTATAATAGAACAGTTTATTAAAGAACGGAACGTTTTGCCCAGGGGGTTGGCGCACCCCGTGGTGGCGGGGGGGGGTATGGGAAGGAGTGATACGAAAAGGGAATCAGCTGAAAACAAGAAGGACCCTTCCTCTTCCACCCCTATCACCCTTCCTGACTTCTTCGGCATCCCTCCTCCGCCTCAAGTAACTGAGCTTCTCACTAACGCACGAGACGCGTTCGATACCGCAACTACTTCCATGAGAACCGCAGCGGAGAACCAATCAGGAAACAACGCTGGGCAGTTCGGAGGAGGCGGAGGTGGTGGCATAAGCCAGTTCACGTCGTTTGGAGCTGTCCCGGTGTCAGGAAAGAACTTATATAAGTTACTAAACCAAGGCGAGTGCGTTTTGTTATTTCCCGGCGGCGTGCGTGAAGCGTTTAAGCGAAAGAACGAACGGTACCTGTTATTTTGGCCAAGCAAACCGGAATTTATTCGTATGGCGGCCAGACACAATGCAGTAATTGTTCCGTTCGCAGCAGTGGGGGCGGAGGATGGCTTCGATGTCGTGGCGGATGCTGATGACGTGGCTGGTTTGCCTTTTGGGTTAGGGGATGGGATTATTGAGAATTCGCGAAAAATTCCGTCTGCCCGACAGGTTGACACACGCGTCACCGAGGACGGCCAGCTCGAAGAGGCTTTCGTGCAACCCCTTATTGTTCCGAAAATGCCGCAGCGGTATTATTTCAAGTTTGGCAAGCCTATTTTCACGGAAGGGCTTGGGTTGGGTAAGAGTGCTTTGGGTACGAAAAAGAAATCCGACGCGTCCTCTTCTGAAAAAGACGACGACACCGATGCAGCCGTTTTAGCAACATACAAAGAAACTCAAGAGAGCGTGGAGGATGGGATCGACTGGTTGCTTCGACGACGGGGGGAAGACCCGTTTGGTGATACCCCGCAGCGGGTGGTGTGGGAGCAAGCGGCGGGGAAACAAGCACCGACGTTTACGCCGTAGAGGAGTAAGGTGTTGATGTTTTTATAAAATCAAAAAAAAAGACCTGAAAATTTTGGGACACCATGAGCTTGTCACTCGGCGACGCGCGTCGCGTCGAGGTCTTGATGTCCGACTCCTCGAGCCCGTGGAGCGCGGTCATTCCAACGTACATCGACGGCAAAGGCGAGGCGTTAGTCGTATCGAGAGACCTACCGAAGGGAACTCGATTGCTAAGAGTCGCCCCATTCGCAGCAGTTCCGTACGGGAAGTTTCTGGACTCCATCTGCAGCGGGTGCCTTCAGCCGTGCGATGAGGACGGCACGTTGTGCGCTCAATGCGGAGTCGTACGACACTGCTCTACGTGTGCCCGATCATTCACAGGCGACGCGCATTCACGACACGAGTGTTTCGCGCTTCAGCGGTTAAAGAACAACGACGAAGGGTTAACGTTGGCACACGACGATCTTCGGTTGTTGCTGCGAGTGTTGAGTAGACGGAAAAAAGCAATCGATGATGAGACGAACGCGGGTGAAGATACCGATGAAACGAATGACGATGCAGATGAAGCATCCCCTGTGAACATTGAAATGGATCCTGTTGACCCTGCCACGACCGCGGCATCGAACGACTCAGATTTGATCGTCGACTGTTTCGCAGATTTCGACGAGTTGATGAGCGGCACGCTCGGCGGCGACGACGGAGAGTTACCAGATTCCGCGATCACAACGCTAACGGAAGTGAGCAAGCAGTGTAAGTTCTTGGTGAACGCCGAGTGCCGGACTTCGCTTGACACCTATGTTTCCTTACTCGGAAAGCTGCAGCTCAACGGGTTCGAAATCACCACCGCGAAGGCGGAGGGGGAGGGTGAACAGGAGAACGCTAATGAGAAAAGCAAGAAAACGAAAAGAGGAAACCCACGAACAAACTCAAAAAACTCCAAAGGCCTTCACGCGCCGATCGGCCTAGGCGTGTACCCCAGCGCGGCGAGGTTCAACCATAGCTGTGCCCCCAACTGCCACCAACGCTTCGACGAATACGCGTGCGCGGTTATTGAGACTAATTGCGCTGTGAAGAAAGGAACCGAACTAACCATACCGTACGTCGACATAAACTTGGACGTTACAAAACGAAACGAACGGTTGGTTAAAAATTTCGCGTTTTCGTGTCGTTGCGGAAAATGCGAAAGCGAACGGGGTAAGGCGTAAAGTGCGTAGACATAGACGTAGACAATCGCACAGCACGTCTACATCAAGGGTATTCTCGTAGGGTACACAGTACATTAGGCATAGTCATAGCATTCTTAATACTACACTTAATATCAGTCGTCATGCCGTGGCCAAAAATATTCTGACCAAAATGTCACTCCGAATTTCGGTCGCCTCATTTATCTCGTCGTTGCCAAAACCAGGCGAGCGTCGTCGTCGCTTTCGTCGCGATGGCGTCGACCGACAACGCGACGCCGCGCGTCGTGGAGGTGAAGCATGGAAAGCTGCGGTATGAGATTATTTTTCCCGACGATACCTGTACTGTTGATTGGCTGATGGAACAGATCGAATCTAAAACGGATCCAACCGTGATGAAGAAGCACCAAAAGCTGTTGGCGAAGGGCAAGGCTTTAGTCGCGGGTGAAAGTTTAGACCCGCAGGTTGTGTTCAAGAACGGCAAGACGACTGTTATGCTTCTTGCGTCCGCGGGAGGAGGGGGCGCCCCACCGGCTCCACCCACGGCGGGTGAAAAAGCCTTGAAGGAAAGTCGAGCTGCGAAAGCTGCCGATGCGATAAAACGAAAACTCGAAGAGACTTCGACCTCAAAACCAGAACCTCACAAAGTCGACACCATCGCGTCGAGGGTAAATGCTTGGCGAACCACCGGCATTATCGGTTTAAGGGATTTGTCGTTGACTGCTTTACCAGACGAGGCGTTCGAACCGGCTCTGTCACCCTCGATTCGAGTAGTGGACGTTTCTTTAAATAAACTTACTGAACTACCTGCGAGTATCGCTGTTTGGGTCGGCTGTAATAAGTTTAAGCTAGGCGGAAATAAGTTTACGTCTCAATCCGTACCTTGGACACAGTTGACCCTATTGCCCAACATAACGCACTTAAATTTAGAGAACAATTGTTTAACAGGAGCGTTACCCGGCTGTCTACCCGCGATGCAAAAGCTGCAGGTGCTGAGCTTGGATGGTAATAAAATAACAAAGATTAATACGGGGGAAGACGGCGATAAAAAAATAAAAACCTTTTTTCCGTCTCTGCGAATAATCTCATTCGCAAACAATCGCGTGGCTGAAATACCCGCACAATTTGGTCAATGTGCCGAGCTTGAGTCTATTGACGGCATCGGTAACTATATCACCTCACTACCAGTTCAATTAAGCCAATGTTCGAAACTGAAAACACTTCTATTAGATCGAAACTGTCGACTAGACGTCGACGGCATTCCGAGCGACCTGCTAAAACACTCAAAAGTATTGGACAACCTTTCCTTGCACGGCTGCGCGCTCGAAATGGAGCTGTTACGTGAGAAAGAGGGCTGGGCCGAATACAATGGGCGAAGACAAACTAGAGCAGGGAAGGTGCTGGAGAGTAAGGTTTTGTTAGGGAGCAGTGCGTTCGACGAGGGGGGGGACGTCGAACGGAGACGGAGACACTAGATTTATTATTTAGAGAATTACAAATAGCGACGCGTGCGTTACCAACTTACTCCCCCATGTGTTTCGCGCGCGCGTTCCTCTTTTTATTCTTCTTGCGCTTCTTCACCACGGTTTGTTTCCCCCTGGCGTACTTCGGGAGCTTGACGTTCGTGTCAACCGTGGTGGTGAAGTCGATCTCGTCACCGGTCAACGGTTTCATGAGGTGTCCAATTTTTCGGTTCTTGTCGTAAATGGATTCACCGTCCGTCTTCGCGACACCGTTTGCGAGACTATTTGCCCCTACAGCTCCATCTTCACTTTTCCCCTTTACCACCGGCCTATTTTTCCCCTCCCACCGCATGCTACCCGGCATGTGCATCCCGGACACGGTGGCCATCGTGGACCGAAGTTTAGGGCGCGGCGCGGTGTCCTTTGATTTTCGTTTCTTTTCTGTTGAAGCCAAGGCGGCGGCATTGGCATCTATTTTCGGGAACGACGAGTGCGTAGGGACTGCTGCGAGATCCGCCTTTGAATCACTCGTAACACCTCCCGTACCCCCCCCCGCCCCTTCGACAGCGTTCGCCACCATCGTTGTCTGTACCGCCAAGTGTTTCGCCATCGCTTCCTTCATGAACCGCTCCTTCTCGAGGAACGCATCGCGTTTTTGATGTTTCGTCCTTTGTAAAGTGTTGGCCTGGTTTTGCTTTTGGAACGCCTTCGTGACGCCCTTGGAACGCGTGCCTTTGGAGTATAAACCCATGGCGAAGGCTTAGTAGCGGTCGACGGTCACGGGGGGACAACAACAATCACCGATACCCGTACCGACCTGTGCGCGACGCCGTCTGACGGTGGGGGGCGTTAATCTCAAAGTCACGAAAGTCCGCTCGCCGCCGACAAAACAAAATCAAAATTTGCGGATTTGTGAGACTGCCCGGCTGTGATGAAATTGCCTTGACTTGGGCGGCGGCTGCAATGACGCTTTTGCTTTCCCGACCACGACGCTACTCGCTTCCGCGCACACGCACGGTTCGAGGACCTGTTGGTGGTCCGGCGAAATTGATACGAGTTCGCGCACGTGGTGTTGATTCTTGAACTGTAGCCCAAGAACCCGGTCAAAGGTCGTCGTCGTCGCCATGGCGCCCTCCAAAACCGCGAAAGCGATGTTCAGCGACGACGAATCGGACAGCGATTCTTCCGACTCTGGCTCGGCCTCTTCCAGTAGCTCGAGTGATTCAGGGCGCGATACTAAAACCAAGAAGTCCTCAAATATCGTCACCACCAACCTCTCCGACACTTTCACGATCAACAAGAAATACGCGGAGCGCTTCGAACACAACAAGCGACGGGAGGAGACGCACCGGCTACAGGAAAAAGTAAAGCGAGAGTACATAATTCGGCCGGGCGACGAGAACGATTCCGACTCCGAATCCTCGTCATCTGAATCCGACGAAGGCGACGTTCCTGTGAAGTTCGACAAGCAATTCGCGGACGTGTTGCAAAAAATCAAAAATAAAGACCCGAGGTTGTACGACGAGGAGCAAAAGGTGTTCTCTTCCGACGACGACGATGACGATGATTCATCCGACTCGGACTCGAACAAAAAAACCAAAAAACCTCCACGGAAGCAAACGTTGCGCCAGGTCACTGCGAAACAACTGCTAGAGGGCGGCGCTGAGGCTTTTGAGACTGAGGAGGAAGAAAAATCATTAATGAGAAAAACTGTCACTAACAAATCCTACGTCGAGGAACAGGAGGACTTGAAGAATGCGTTTAAAGACGCGGCCGGGATTTCTTCTGGAAAAATAAAAAATAAGAAATCGAAAAAGAAATCAGACGACGCGATGGACTCTGATTCCGATTCCGACTCAGATTTCGACGGGTTACGCGTGAAGAAAGGCGCTGCGGGTTTCTTGGATGGTGATGATTTAGATGACGACGATCGAGATGATGGTGATAAGACTAAAAGCTCACAGGACGCCAAAACCAAGTTGGGCGAGTTTTTCGGCGAGACAAAATCGGATGACAAGAACGAACAGTTTTTGCGAGACTTTTTGTTACACGAGCAGTGGCGAGACGACGGAAACGGTGACGGGGGCGAGGACGGCAAATCTGGGTTCACGTACAACAAGAATAGGAAGGATAAAGGTGCGGGTTCAGATTCTGAATCCGAAGAAGATGCGCAAGCGTTTGAAGAAGCCGAAAGATTCGAGCAGAAATACAATTTCAGATTTGAAGAGCCTGACGGAGGAACCATTGTTTCTCACGCGCGTACTATTGAGGGGACGGTGCGGAAAGAAAGCAGTACGAGAAGAGACGCGAGGGCGTCTAGGAAAGAACGTAAGATGAGTGAAAAGGAGCGCTTACGCGCAGAGGTCCGAAGATTAAAAAACTTGAAGCGGGAAGAAATCAGAGCTAAGATGGCGCAGATCGCGCAGGTTGGTGGTTTAGCCGGCGCGGATGCTGTGGCCGCTGCTGATTTAAACGCAGAGTTTGATCCAGACGCACACGATAAATTGATGTCTCAGATGTACGACGACCAGTACTACAGCGGCGTGCTTCTCGATGAGCACGGCGAGGAGCTGGCGAAGCCTGCGTTTGGCGACCTAGATGACGAAGTGAATGACTTATTAGGCAAGGCCACGGAGGAGGAGGGCGGCGCGGCGGAGGAATCTGAAAAGTTTAAAAAAGTCAGGGAGGCGATGATGAATTCGAACAGTAAACCGCAGTTCGAGGGGGACCAAGGCGACGACATCGACGATGACTGGGAAGATGAGGAGGAGGATGGAGATGATGACGGGGATGAGGAGGATGGGGACGGTGACGGAGACGGAGACGGGGACGGGGCCAACCCAAACCAGGGCAATAAGTTTTCAAAAAGAGCGTCCAAGCGGTGGAAAAAGGAACTGCTTGCGAAGATGGACGAGTACTACAAACTTGACGCGGAGGACTTCATCGACGACGTGCCGTGTCGGTTCAAGTACAAGGAAGTCGCGCCTTCGATGTTCGGCTTGAGCACGAAGGACATTTTACATATGTCCGACCGAGATCTCACGCAGATTGTCCCGCTTAAGAAATTAGCGCCGTACCGACACGACAGTGATTTCACAACGGCGCCCAAGGAGAAGATGCGGTCGCAGCGTATGGCCAGGGAGTTTCTCGCGGAAGCCGCGAAACGCAAGGGGAAGGGTAAGGTCAGTAACGGTGAGTACAAGTCGTCCAAAGGAGGTTCTAAGTATAAGAAAGGGGGGAAGAAGATGTCCGCTCGTGAACGTAAAGGTAAGAGGAAACAGTCTGGAGGTAGTTCTGATTCGGATTCTGAGGATGACGCCGAGACTCAAGCCGCTGATCGTTTCGCGTCGTACGGCGCCCGCGCGTGGGGCAAGTACAACGTCGACAAGAAGGGCAAGGGGAAAAAGTCACACGACGAGCCGAAGGATGTGGGTGATGCTGACGGAGGTAAGAAGGATTCTTCTGAGAAAAAGTCGACGACCACTGATATCAAGCCTTCTTCCGATGCACCGGTTAAACCCGGGTCTGGCAAAAACGCCAAGAAGAACTTGAAGAAGCGACAGAAGAAGAACGAACTGGAAAAGGCGAAAGCAGCAGGGATGGTTTAGTCTAATAGAGGTGTTATAAGTAATACTATCAATCCTTCAGCTTGATGAACGCCATCATCTTGCGTACCATGGACGGGGGCCATCGCCTGATTCGCAGCAGCCAGTCTTCGTCTCGATACAACGCGCATCCATCGAGGGCCGGCCCCCCTTCCGTCAAAACGCCGCTGTTTATTTTATCACAAGCCCACCCCCAGGTTTCCTCCGCATTCGCTTCGTTCCCGGCATCCCAGTACATGGCGGCTAACGCGGCCCTGGCATCGATGGAACCAGCTGCTCGTCTTGCCACGGCTTCAAACTCGTACATAGCCTCGGCGTCGCGTCCAAGTTCAGCTAGCATCAAGGCCGCGTTCGACCGCGCATAGATAGCGCCACTTAAATTTCTTGAATTTTGAAACGTTTCACTCGACAGCCGGTAGCTCTCTAACGCCTCTTCGTACCTCCCCAACGAACTCAACACGTTCCCTCTTGAATTTAAAACATACGGCGGCGCGCGGTTGATGTCTTTGGAAAGCCGCACAACTTCGTCATAGTCTTTTAGCGCTAAACTCCACTCGCTTAAACCTTCGTACGCCAACGCTCGGTTGCTCAGTAAGCCTAAGGATTTATATTCAGGCTCGTATAGCTCAACTGCGGCGTTGAAGTCATTCACGGCTTCTTTGAACCGCTTCAAGTCCACTAGCACTTGCGCTCGGCGTTCAAGCCACTGGCCGTCGTTGGGTTCCAGTTCGTGTAGCTCGGTTAAGTAAAGGTACGCCTCATCCAAGCGTTTCGCCCGGTATGCGGTTCTTGCGTTTAGTTCTAACTGCGCGAACTCCTCCGCGGTGACGGGTGCGGCAGCGGCATACGCGAGCGGTGCTTGAACCATCGACACGGCAGAACCAAGCACTAAACCGCGCAGCAGGACACGACGGGAAAAGTTGTCATCAGAAGTCGACGTCGACATCTTCGTCTCAACTGATGACTCCGTGGTGGACGCCTTTGCGTTCGTCCCTATTCGGCGCGTGGATGCTGAATTGCAGAGAACTTGGCGTCTTCGCATAGGGTCATCGCGTAACGTTAGCCCCACGAGTGCCACGGGCTTGCAACACGCCGAAGACATCTCTGTGCGATTGGAAAGTGGCGCGTGCCGACTTCGACACGTGTTCGCGTTTCGGAGGACTTTCGGCCATTGGCTCTTTCCACGCTCGAGGTTTTTCGGATTTGCCGGATTTGGTGAATTGCGATCAAGCCTCCAGGGCTCTTGTCACTCGGGTCGCGCGCGTCTCTTCCCCGCGGCGCACCGACTTTAGGGTCGGATCCCTCGTGATACCTTACCGGGGCAGTGTATCAACTGACCCGACGTGATGGCCGTCGGAACCAACAGGTACGTGTGCGGATCAGTCGAGACAATTATAACTCAATTCTAAGTCGACTTGAGTCGAACGCCCTTTCGTTGTGAAATTTGATGTTCTCCTTCACGTCCGATTCAACCCCGCTGACCTCAACCGTCACCCCAACCCTCCCTCCACAGCCCCGTGCGCGTGGGCACCGCGCACACGACGAAACACACGCGTCCGCACCCGCTGTTGGCGCGGATGATGCGCGAGCGCTTGCGGGAGCACAGCACACATTTAGAAGCGCAGCATCGGAACGCGGTCGGGGATGAGGATGATGATGTTGACGACGAGGACGACGACGAGGATGAGCGGGTTCTGGATCACCAGGACCGCGGTCGTTCCCGTGAAAGGAGAGCCTCCACGCCAACCGACGACGACGAAGAATCGATCGTGGACGATTTCGGGAACGATTCCGATGGAGGGTTCGACGGAGGCGCGATTCAGTCGAGACATTACGCTCACGCGGCGACTCCCGAAGGGCAACGATTAGTGGACTTGGTGCGTTTAGAGGCTGACAAGGACGACGCGGCTAGCCCATCTCAGCGACGAGTAAACGCGCTGCTGCGCATGGAAAGGCAAGCCGTGCTGGAGCAGGGAGCAGGAGGACCAGGACGAAAAAACGAACAGAGTTTCAAATCCACAAGAGGGAGTTTCAAGTCGACGAGCGGAAAGGAACGAGACGAAATGACGGCTTCATTCAAAAAACAAGTAAAGCCGAAGGAATCCACTCGTTCGTCGTTTCTTAACTTTGCAGGAAGCTTCTTCGGAGGGCCGAAAACACCGGGGAAGGGCTTGAAGAGTGGTTCGGAAAGGTATTCGCCAAACGGGGACACGTTTGGATCTCTGGTCGGCGGACTCACGCGCGCGCCATCTTTAAGTAAAGCGGAATCCGAACGACTGTTCACCCGGTTGCATTTCGAGAAGCTTCAAAAAACGGGCGACCCAGACCCTGATGAAACGTTCAAGCCGAAGATTTCAAAGAAAACCAAGCGGATCGCAGCGCAGGTACACGCGAGGGAAAACAACGGCCTTCCAAGAGTCGAGTACCTCCTCCAAAGAGGGACGGAAATTTTAAGATCCCGAAAAGCACGCACGGAAAAGTTTGAAAGAATCGGCGGCCGCGAAAGCACGTTTACGAAAAGCGACGATGCCACGATAGAGCCAAGCCACTACTTTCTGGACAATGTGAGTGGTAGACCTGTCAAGCCTGGCGATAGTTACGTCCGAGCCATTCGAGTCATCGAAGACGCTGAGATCGCTAGGAACAAAAAGCTGTGCACGTTTACGCCGAAAATCACGAAAGCGAGTCGCAAAATCGCGGAACAAAGAGACAGGGTCGACCCGCAAGCCGCGCGAAGAGGCCCGCTAGGTATGTACACGAGAGGTGTGGAGTTCCTTGAACGACGGAAAAGGGAAGCCGCAGCAGCGGAAGCGGCACGACAAACAGAAGAAGAGAAGGAGTGTACCTTCAGGCCGAAGAGCACCACGAAGGTTCCGGGGTTCATGAAACGAATCGCGGCGCGCAACCGACTTTCGCGAACAGGAGTGCCGGTTGATTTCCTCTCAGACGGTGACGATTCGCATTCTGGGATTGTTAATCCTTCTAATGTACAGCGAAGCGCCGGGTGGCTCTCCTCACCCACGTTCCAGCTCGCGGGGTGGAGGGACACATTCCGGATCGCGGATAGGTTTGGAGATGGAAGGGATAACGAAGGTGACAGGGTGAATGGTGATTCAGTCAAGG
>TARA_B110000977_G_scaffold201386_1_pt1 | contig 14854 bp, 17 predicted proteins | sample TARA_B110000977 | Tara Oceans TARA_B110000977 (sample SAMEA4397798) | marine metagenome | biome: Polar Biome; feature: [SRF] surface water layer (ENVO:00010504); material: water (ENVO:00002006), including particulate matter (ENVO:01000060) such as... | depth 5 m | reverse complement strand
ATAATGAAGGTTTTGTTAATGTACTTTCAAATCAAGTTAAACTAGGACCCAGTGTTACTGTTGAAAATGGGAATATCAATATGGGAGTGACTAATCAGCCCACTGGACTATCTCGCAAGGCTTTCAATAATATTAAGATTGGGAATGATCTCAGCATAAATGGAAATGAAAATGTTGCCATTGGTCAAAACATACAAAATGTTTCTGGAAGCAATGCGATAATTATTGGAAATGATGTGTCTGGCGTAGGTGACAATAATGCAATTGTAATTGGACGCAATGCTTCGGGAAGTAGCAATAGTGTCAGTATAGGAACAGAATCGGGAAATGTTAGCTTTAATGGTGTAAATAATATTTGTATTGGATTTCAATCAGGAAATAGTGCAACAAATGGTGACAATAACGTTTTTGTTGGAGCAATGAGTGGCTTTTCGAATCAAGGAAATGAAAATTGTTTCATTGGTAATAATTGTGGGAAAAATATACAACATGCAGAAAACAATGTGTTTATTGGTAATGGTTGTGGTTTACAACAACAAAGGGGATTAAATAATGTATTCATTGGGAACAATTGTTGCAGTGGTATTGTATCGAGTAGTAATTCAGTATGCATTGGTCCAAACATTAGCACAGTGGGTGATAATTGTGTTGTTATTGGAAAAGACGCTGGAAACAGTACAAGTACTGGAAATGTTTACATTGGCTCACAGGCTGGTAATACTGATAGCGGAAATACAAATGTATTTATTGGTAAAGGTTCTGGCACAAGTAATACGGGAAACAATAATGTATTTTTAGGTGAACAAGCAGGGGGGGAAAATTCAACTGGGGTTGAACAAAGTGGGTCAAGTAACGTATTTCTCGGTATACGAACAGGTGTTGGAAACAGCGGATCTAGTAATGTATTTCTAGGTTATCAAACAGGAAGTACAAGTAGTGGAAATAATAATGTATTTTTAGGAACAGAAGCAGGTAAAACAAATTCTGGAAGTTCAAATATTATTGTAGGAAACAACGCTGGAGAAAGCAATTCAGGTTCTTCTAATATTCTTGTAGGGTTACAATCTGGTAAATATTTATCAGGAGCTAACAATGTAACAATTGGAAACTCATCAGGAATGAATGGTATAAATTGCAATAACAATTCTTTCATTGGAAACAATACAGGTACAAATTTAATAACTGGAGACAATAACGTGGCAATTGGTAATAATTGCTTGATAAATGCTATTAATATAGAAGACAATATAGGTATTGGTGTAAATACAGGTGTTAATTTGGGTGTTCAGTATTTATTATCATCAACAATTGCAACACCTGATACACTTGAAACACGTGGACAATCCAAATTACAATTGCATTCTACATGGTCATCACTTCAAAATTCACATAATACCTTAAATAATTCGTCACATAAATTCGATCGGTTAGATATTGAATTAGTAAATGTTAATTATATAGAACAGGAAATTACGAATAGTGATGTTTCTAGATATTTTGAATTAACATTATCATTTATTGTTGATTCACCAGATGATAAATATGTATCAATTTCATTTCATCCAAAAATTGAAATTGAACAAAATTTCTTACCAAGACAACAAATAATAAAAGTAGAAGGCAGTTTGACTGCTACCGCTACCGTAAGAAACATAACTTTGAATACGATTTTCAAGAATTCAGATGGTTCATTTTTAAATTATAACCGATTAGATTTCATCAAAATTTCTTCATCTAATTCTGGAATTTTTGTCCCGGTCAAAAACAAGGCAAGCTTCAACAACATTGCTGTCAATTACTTATATGTATACGATAAAACAAATGAAAAAGTAATTGAATATAATGATTATGCAATTTACCACACATTATTTGTATGTGCTCGTTCTGTTAACACACAAAACATTTTATTTGGTACTAGAGTTTCGGAAGTCGGAAGTCAACTACGTCAGCTTATAAGTATAGGTATAGAATCCACTGAATTCATGGATTTCACATTTATGGACATTTGTATAGGTTATCGGGCAGGGAAAAATGCGATTAATAGTAGTATAAATATATATATTGGTGCATTTGTAGGAAATTGGTTTGGGTATAATACATTTCGCAAAGATACTAAATCATCCAATAATATATTTATTGGTAAAGAAGCTGCATATAATTTTAGAGATGGTGCTGATAACACAATAATTATTGGAGGATACAGGGGTAGTTCAGAACCATCAGAACCACATAGAAATAATTGTATTATTATTGGTAATTTAGTTTCTCAATCTAAAATTGTTGGAGAGAACTCAATAAATATAAATGACTTGATATACGGTAATAGATCAAGTGTTACCATTGATTCAAATTTAAACGCAAATTCTTACACACCATTTACTGGATCTCATATTGTATTTTCACATGATTTTATTGATATTGGTATGATATGTTCATCAAATGGAGAATTTATTACTCAACATACAATTGATTCAGCAACACCTAATGTTATTGTATCTTATATTTCACATGATAAAAAATGTATTGGAGTTTGTAGTGAAAAATTACAATCATCAAAAAAATACAGAATCAATTCATTGGGAGAAGGTTGTGTATGGGTTTGTAATATTAATGGTAATTTTGAAAATGGGGATTATATAACGACATCTACAACATGTGGGTTTGGTCAAAAACAAAATGATGATTTATTGCACAATTACACAGTTGCAAAAATAACTCAAGATTGTGATTTCAATCCTTCATTTACAAATCGTAAAGTTTTGAAAAAAAAACCAGTGATGTATGATATTATTGATGAAAATGGCGAGTTTGTAGGGGTTGATATTAAATATGAAACTGAACTGGATATCGACAATAATATGATTTATACAGAAACCAATGAACAAATTCCTGTATATGAAACCAAAATGATAAAAGATACATTTGGTAATGAATATACAGCAGCACTTGTTGCTTGTACGTATCATTGTGGTTAAAAACAAGTATTATTACCAAATATTGCTTCATTGGTAATATTGTATCCTAGTGTTTCACTGATAGCTCTCACTGATAATGCATTCGTCCAACCTAACACTAATGCAGGTATTGTAATTAATTGGCTCCATTTGAATCCATTAAAATGCAACTCAATGATTTCTACAGTCAATCCCAATTTTGTCAAATACAACGCAAAAATTTCAAGTGCTTCTGTTTGTGTCATTATTAATATATTTTGATTGACTTCTTAAATGATTTAATATTTAAGAATTTATCCTTTAATTGAAATATGAGGAAACTTCTTTATATTGGAACACATCCATCTCAAACAAATGGATATAGTAAAATAGTCTTTAATCATCTTATTCAATTAAGCAAATGTAAATTAATTAATACTGTGTGCTATGGCATTCAGTGTGCAAATACAATGAATTCTGGTCGAAACTTAGTAATGTCAAATGTATACATTCATGATGCAGGTGATTCTCAAAACGGCTTTGCTTTTGATAAACTTAAAGAATTTGTGCAAATTTGTACCCCAGATGTAATATTTATTTACAATGACCCATACGTCTGTTATCAGTACTTGCAAGTACTTGAGTTTTATGATTGCAAAAAAATGGTATACTTGGATCTCGTTTACAATCACATGAATCCTGTATTAATTAATTACATAACTGAACAGGTGAGTCAGATTTTTGTATTTGATCAAAAAGTCAAAACGAATTACAAGTTTCAGAATGCCATGATTCTTCAACATGGTTTAGGGAATGTAACAATCATAAGTAAGGAGACTGCATGTGCAGCAATTAATATTGACCCCAAAAACTTTTACGTACTTAATTTAAACAGGAATCAGCCACGAAAACGTTATGATATTTTTATCAAAAGTGTTGTTAGATTTTATGCAAAATTTGGAATTCAAAACAACGTTAAATTTATACTGGGGACTCAAATTAAAGGCGCATTTGATTTATTGGCGATCTTTGCAAATGAGTGTACTAAACACAATGTTTCATTAAGTTTTACTGAAGTATTCATTGTTGTTGAAAATCCACAAGCATTGAATGATACAGATATTGGAAATATCTATAATGCAGCTGACATAGGTATCAATACTTGTGATGGTGAAGGTTGGGGACTGTGTAACTTTGAGCACATGGCATACGGTAAACCTCAGATTTTACCCAATCATGACTGTTTTTTGAATTATGCAAATGAAAAAAACTCGCAATTGATTGAACCACAATGGTCATATTATGTTGACAATACACGGGATGCAAACGGAGGAGAGGCTTTCGTTGTAAATCCAGAAGACGTTTGTGACGCAGTTTATAAATATTTCAGCGATAATGAGTTATACATCAATCATGCTAAATGTGCAATGTCTGATGTTGCCGGGTTTGAGTGGACAAAGATTGTACAGCCTCTAAGTGAGTGTCTGTTTGAGTAACTTTCATTATACGCACAAGTCGAAAAAACTCACGTATTTCATCAGATGAATACTTGTACAATGTCATGTTTTTTATGGGATAATAATATGTGAAAAGTCTTAATACGAAAACTAAAAATATCCCTTGATTAATTATTTAGAACTCCATGCATCATTTAAGTGATATTTCTTTTTAACTTTTGTATGACTTTCAATCTGTCCAGTGGACTCAAATGAACTTTATTTAATACTTCAATCTGTTTTTTGATATCAGGATGATTTTTTTGCGGTGTCAGTCTGTAACGATACGATGCATGATTTGTGAATGTTACAATTTTGTTCCTTTGTTGATTGTGTGTTCTTGGACGCAAATCATTAACAACAAAGCGATGATCATCAATCTTGAACATTTTGTAATTTAAAGATTGCTATATTGTTTGATTAAAAATGATTCTCATTCCCTTGTTTATTACCGTATCCACTTTGATAACCTAAAACACATTATTTGATGCTATAAGATTATTTTTACCACTTTCGTAGCCAATGAAACTATTTTGAATACTATTGCCTGCTGTTTGTACCGCATTTTTGTTCCCTGCAGATTGTCCGATCAACACGTTCGTGCCTAATGTGCTGATGTTATTCAATTCACGAACGGGTGCCCTACCGTCAAATGCAGTATTATTAAGAGAAGCATTATTTGCTGGCATACCTTAAGCAAGTAATTTATTACTTAAACATTTCAACATCTATCTATTTATCATATGGAGTTTTACCGTTCCGCCTCATGGCACACATTGTATTCAAATCAAAAGAGTGTAGTAGATGCAATTGAAAGTGGCGAAAATTTGTTTATGACGGGTCCTGGTGGTGTTGGTAAATCGTATCTGATAAAGTATATCTTGAATCATAAACCAGATCGACTGCGAATGTTCGTAACAGCTCTGACAGGAGCAGCTGCTGTTTGTATTGATGGCAAGACTCTACATAATTGGTCGGGTTTTCATATCAATTCTCAAAAGCAAAATCCAAATGCAATTATATATGACTTGAGTTACAGGGCAAAACGTAGATGGCTTACAACAGATTTGCTTGTGATTGACGAGGTATCAATGCTGTCTCGTGAACTCTTTGAAAAACTTGATGCAGTTGGAAAACTCTTGCGAAACAATGACAAATTGTGGGGCGGTATTCAACTGGTGTTTAGTGGTGATTTTTTTCAACTTCCACCAGTATGTAAAAACGAAAAGAACTATGACGATATTTACTGCTTTAAAAGTCCTCTTTGGGTTAAAAAAACAATCTATCTGTCAAATATTGTTCGACAAAATGATCCACTGTGGGTTCGTGTGTTGAACAATATTCGTATCGGAAACGTCAATGACGAAGTGATGACGACATTAGAAAGTCGCATTTTTGACGATCCGCAATATGGGGAAATCGAACCGACAAAATTATACAGTAAAATCGCAGATGTGAACCGTATTAACCAAGTCAATTTGCACCAATGTGGCAATCCCATATCCAAGTTTTTTGCTAATAAATCTATCAGACCAAATAATTCAAAGAATGTTTCGATACTTGAACGTTGGACAAATGAGTGCTCGTGTGAAGATACATTAGAACTCGCTGTAGGGGCGCAGGTTGTTCTTACATTTAACATGGACGCGGATAACATGCTTATTAATGGAAGTCGGGGAATAGTGGTTAAATTCGATGAAACGACAAAGAATCCGTGGGTCAAATTTGCAAATGATACTGTAGAAATTCACATGCATTCCTGGACACAGGCTGATAAAGAACTAAATATCACAATGGAAATCTGTCAATATCCACTCAAACTTGCTTGGGCATTGACAATTCATAAATGTCAAGGAATGTCACTAGATTGTGCACTTATTGATCTCAAAAGTATTTTTGAATACGGTCAAGCATACGTTGCACTAAGTCGAGTCCGAACCCTTGATGGATTATATATTGTGGCTCTAGACAAAAGCAAAATCAAATCGAACCCGGTTGTCAGGCAATTTTATTCTGATTCAAAAAACAGTGTAAGCTAAACAGCGAAGATCGTACACGTATTATTTCCAAAAATAGCAGAATTTGTAATTGTAGTACCAAGTGTTTCATGAATTGCTGTGAGAGCAAGTGCATTCGTCCATCCGAGTAAAAGTGCTGGAATTGTTACAATTACTCTCCAATGCACTTGATTGAAGTGTAGGTTCAAAATTTCAATCGAAAGGCCAAGTTTACAAGCGTACATTGCATACATTTCAAAGGCTTCTGTTTGTGTCATATATATTAAATAATGTTGTGTGCTTTAAATATTTTAAAGAAATAATGTACTTTGATAAAGTAATGAAGAAAGTACTGTATGTATCACCACATCCTTATTTGTGTAGTACCTCGTCAACTATAAGTTATAACATCTTAAAGCAATTATCATTGAGAGATGATATTTATGTGGTGTGTTATGCCATAATACCAGAAGACTCCACATTCATTAGCGATAGAAAAATAACTTCAGAAAACATATATATTTTTGATGCTAAGAAATCCGAAGAAAACTTTGAACAATGTCTAAAGATGTCCACACCTGACTTAATACTAATTAATAACAAACTGAGCGAGTGTGTAAAATATTTTGAATTATGTGAGTTTCACAAATGTGAAAAAATCTCCATTGTAAATGCTTATTATGAACATTTCAATTCAAAACTGGTGAATTTTTTGAATAATACTTGCTCGGAAATATACACTCATAAAAATATTCAGCTTGGGTACGAAAAAAAGCTTATATCTAAGGAAATTGCGTGTTCTCAATTGAAATTGGATTCATCCTTTTTTTATGTTTTAACTTTGACCAATAATAACAGCTCTCGAAAAAGATATGATATTTATATCAAAAGTGTTGTTATGTTTTTTAAAATGCATGATGCAGAAATAACTAAAAATGTGAAATTTGTACTTGCAACAAATATCAATAAACACTTCAATTTGCTTGAAATATTTACGATCGAGTGTAAAAAACACGATTTAGATTTAAAATTCACAGATATTTTTGTTATTATTCAAAACCCTCATACTCTTGATGATAGTTTATTATCCCTGTTTTACAATATTGCAGCTATTGGACTCAATACAAGCGATGGTGATGGATGGGGATTGTGGAATCTTACACACATGAGTCACGGTGCTCCACAAATAGTGCCAAATCTACCATGCTTCGACAAATTTATCACAAACGAAAATAGCACTTGTATTCCATCAAAATTGTCATACTATGTATGTACAAACGAAGGTGGAGAAGCTCACATGATAGATCCAAAAGTAGTTGCTCAAGTTTTATTTATGTATGTTACTGATAAAGAAACTTACGATAAACATTCGCAAAATGCGGTTTGTGAGACTGCCAACTTTTGTTGGTCAAATGCTGTATCTGAATTAGTGGCAGAGTAATCGTTGAATTTGGCTCGGTGAATCCTTTTCGGGTTTACTATCAACGAAAGTCCATTTTTTCACTTTTTTCCCAATGTATTCAACTTTTCTCCATACGTTCACCGAAAATTTAAATATTTGAATACGCTCATCGTCATAAGTACCAGATTCAAATGAACTTGGTTCTATGTTCCTGATAAAATCGCTTTCACTTTGGACTACATGATAAGTATCTGTAAAATCCATCTCATCCCAAGAATCCCCATAATGACAAACAATATATACAGCTATAAACTCACCTTTTTGTTTTACATCACTAGTTTCGTTTTTCCATTTATGTAGTGCAACAGCTAATGCATATTTCTCATTATTGAAGAGTCGTACTGTTGGCAACTTTGGGCTAACACTACTGTATACTTCATGATCTACAAATTTGGCAACATGAGTTTCAAATTCCATAGTTATAGTAGTACTTTTAATTTTAAACTCTTATTTAAGCAAATTTATTTTGCCAATGTACTCTTATATCACGAGCAATTACTATTTTGCCATGCTTTTGAACCATTGCACAAAAAGCATTATGTTCGCTACAAACTTTGTCTGGTGTTACACCCCAAGTACATTTCTCAAGAATGTTAGTCCGTAAAACTACAAATCCACCAAATGCACTATTTACAACCTGCAATTCTGGCATCAATACACAAATATTTATTTCAGAATCCAATGCGTAAGTATCATAATATGTTAAAGTATTTCCTGCATATGCATATGGCGTCACCATTGCAATATCCTGGCTTGATTGAAGTAATTTAATCATATCGTGAAAATTTTGATGAGAAAATTCTACATCCGTGTCAAGTATAAGACTATATTCACTACTAGACCAATCAGTACACAAACTTTTCATATTGTTTCTATAAATTGCCATATCTTTCGTTCTATTATTGTCCTTAACATCCGTCCACTCTCTTTTGGAAATTTTTTCTATTTTAAAAGATCCTTGAATATTATATTTTCTATAAAAATCAATTATGATGAATGGTGTTGTATCATTGGAATCGTTTTCATAAATGTAATAATGGAAAATTAAATTGAATTTTTCTTGAATAGCAATGAGGGAATTTAGTGTATGCAAAAGTGAATTCTCATTATTTCGCACACACAGAAATACGTTCACCTTTTGATACGACTTTTTGATTAGTTTATTACGTGAACGCAAAGGCATTGTATATGAAACTTCGGCATGATCAGTCTGTGTTGAAATTTCAACTCGCAATTGATTATTTGTCATGGCGGATGGGTTATTTTTTATTTGTCCCTTCAATATTTGATTTTCATTCTGTAAAATTTCTATCAATTGACAATTCTGTGTAAATAGTTCATTCGTATTAGTCAGCTTTGAGGATAAGTTTGTAACGTCAAATTCCAAGTCGAGTACGTGGGTCTGTAATTCGCGCACGCTTGGACACTGTGATTTTATTAATTTAAGCTGACACATTATAAATTCTTCACTACTACATATTGCCTGTATCAATTTGAATAAGGGAACTTTACTATTCAATTTTGAAACATAAGCATTCAAACCATTCTCATCTGGATCTCTATGAAGTAAAACATTATACATTTTTTTAACAATGGTGTCAAAATGTTCCATAAATTAAATATATTTAAATTAAATGCCAAGTTTACGAATCTGTCACCACAATACTCAGGGATTGGTAAATGACTTTCTGATACTGAAATGTGCACTACAGTCTTCTTTTGACATAGAACATAGCGTATATTCAGAAGTTGCTCTTGTTAAAAACGAAACAGTCAAGGACATTGGAAATTGCGATGTGAATATTTTTTTGGAACATATTTATGAAGATTTCATTCAATATGCAAAGAAAAATGTATTCATTCCAAATATAGAATGGTTTAATACAAGTGATGTCTCATTAATCAAACACATTGATACCATATGCTGCAAAAATGATCACAGTTACAAAATTCTCAAATCAAAGTTTCCAGAATCCATTATATTGAATACAGGATTTACTTCAATCGATAGATTTAATCAAAGCATACCAAAAAAACACGATTACTTTCTCCATTTAAAAGGAATCAGTAATTACAAAAACTCTCAAGTACTCGTTGATACATGGTTAAAACATCCAGAATGGCCAACATTAGTTGTCGTTCATCACGGAAATCATCAAACACGCGGAACACTTCACTTTGCTATTCCTTTCAAAGTTTCCAAAAATATCATCGTATATCAGTCAAAACTTAATGACGAAGCCCTCAAAAGCATTATGAATCAATGTGGTGTCCATATTTGTTGTAGCTTTTCTGAAGGATTTGGTCATTATATAAATGAAGCTCGTAGTACAGGAGCATATTTGATAACTACCGATGGTTACCCTATGAAGGATTTTTTGAAAAACCAAGAATGTGGAAGATTAATTACACCAAACAAAAGGGTCCCCTTGAATTTTGGAGAAGGATACATAATTGATAGTTTTGCTATCGAACGTATTATAAATAGTCTGATTCATTTGCCAGGAAAAATTTTATTGAAAAATGGTGAAAAAAACAGGACCAATTTCCTCAGAGACCGTGATGTATTTTTAACATGCGTTCAAAAATTATTCAAAAGCATGAGTCAATAAAAATATTTATGTAAATTAATGAGCGAAATAAGAAGATTCAAAGTTGATCGCGCAAAGGCGTCCAATCCCGGAAAAGAATTAAATACAAGTAGAGTTAAAGCCTCGTATGCAGGCAAAACACCAGTTTCTGCTGCGAAAAAAGCATTTTCAGACCTTTGCACTACCAAAAGAAACTGCAACAAACGCAAAGGAAATTGCCAGGCATATGGACGAAAAGGGGTGTGTTCTCTCAATGTACACATTAAGGAAGTACCTTCTACGTCATCCGGGCTTGTATCGAAACAACCGAGTCAAAAGCCTATGAAAACGTTTATGTATAGAATTAAACGTAAAGTCGAACCACGCGTTGTAGATTACAATGGTGAATCAATAACCCATAGATATAAAATAAAAGCTATGAGTTTGGCACAAACACATAAACGTAAAAAAACAGTGAAGTTCAACTAATGTATGAAAGTGGTTTTTATTTTCTGTATTAATTTTAATGATAGAATTTCCTACCGATGCAAAATTCAGCAATTTACAAATAAAACCATCTGCTGCAAATCGTTTATTATCAATATATATGAAGAATCTTCCAGATGATGTGACTTCTCTCCTAAAAAAAAATATTAACAATGATTGGGTTATACCCCATGAACTGATACCAAGGGATTATGCAAGACTCAATGTTGAAAAAAATTTGAAATTTAGTTCCTACTCTTACATACATTCAAATTTATTAGATCTAATCTTATCAGCTGATGGCGCAGAAACGACCATATACAACTTAAAAGTGGGTGGTGTATATAGACTTTTGTCATCAGGAAGTGCCGACGAAGGAGGAATATCACTTGAAAGTCATATTTCAGATGCTGTGAATGACGAAAACATGTTTTTCAATACATTGAAAGGTTATGAAATTTCTAAATCCATCACTGAATCTACAAAACAATATGTGTACACAATTGCTCCAAAAGTACAAAAATACCGTGAGATAAGCATAGGTAATGCTACTTTCAAAATTTCAAATATATAGCTTAATCTTCATCTTCGTCACTACTGTCAATAGTTTCCTCCAGAAGCTCGTTTTTGGATACAACTAGTTCTTTATCATTTTTTGGCTTTTTGGTAACTTTTTTTGTTGGTTTTGCGAGCACGATCTCGGGTTCAGGTTCAGGTTCAGGTTCAGGTTCAGGTTCAGGTTCAGTTTCAGGTTCAGGTTCAGTTTCAGGTTCAGTTTCAGGTTCAGGTTCAGGTTCCTTGTTGTCGAAATCAAATTTATTAAGAAGATCGATCATATCTTGATTCTTGCGCTTAACAGCAATATTCCGGGATTTGCATAAATCGACAAGTTCTTTCCGAGGCATCTTTCCATATTTGACATCATTGTTTTCTCTTGTCTTAATTTCTTGTTTTTTCGTGGTTTTTGTAACAGATATGGCATCTGTTGCTTTGGACAGAAGTTTGCTCTTAAGTGGATGTGCTTTTTCTTTCAGGAGCTTTAGATCAATTTTATATTCTTTTGCCATCCAGGCAAGATATTCATCCGTCACGGAGTCATAAAACTTATCAAGCATTGATGACCAAGTATCTGTGAGTTGAGATAGTACTTCTTGAGCATTTGCCATTTTTCTTACTACAGTACTGCGTGAAGGTTTAAGTGATTTTTTTACATAAGGAATAGAGTTTATGTTAACTTAATGTTCAAAACATGGTGTTTACAAAACTACAGCACTGTTGATTCCAGTAATACAACACATGTTTTTATGGACAATGGAAAGATACATGTTCCGGACAGAGAATATCCAGAGTTTTTGAAAAAATATTACAAAGCATTATGCGGTGGTGAGCATCCTTGCATTGTTGAACGCGTTGGCGCCCGATGTTTATTCAGATTTTTCCTTGATATTGATTTGAAAGACAAACACAAACACACAATCGAAGATGTTCTGTGCAATATATATGTTACTGCGAATAGACTGCTAAATCTTGTGGGTGATATCTACATTTGCAACCAAGATCATGGATTGCATATTGTTTATAATGTGGTGGTAGAGTTTGAAAGAGCAATTGACATGTGTACAAATATCCGAAATAATGTGGATTCTTGTTATGCACAATACATAGACTTGTCTGTATATAAAACAGGTTTACGAATGATTGGAGCTTATAAAAGAGACGAATTGCGATGTTACATACCTTATATGAACGATTTGTCTTGGGAAACTTTCAAACGCTCGATTTTGAGAGTAAAAAGTATACAAGTACAAGGAAATTTGTTACTCCAAAATAAAACTCAGGTGGGTTCCTATGTAAAAATATCTTTGTATTTGCAGAAAACGTATGAAATTGAAAACATTACAGTGAAAAGTGTACGAAAATTCAAGGGATTTGTCACGTGCTGCACCGATTCTAAGTTTTGTCAAAATGTGAAAAGAGAGCACAAAAATGCTAAAGTATATTATGTCTTTGATCTTATTAAACGAACTTCCTACCAAAAGTGTTTTTGTTCCTGTGAGGCACAGATGCCATTCACTTCATGTAGAAATTATAAAAGTACTCCAGTGAATGTACCATATGTGCTTATTTCTTACTTACAGACACTTTAGTTTTTTTTACAGGTGTTGCCGGCAGTATAAAATTCTTAAGATTTGTTTGTAGCTTGGGAATATTTTTACCTGCTTGTGAAATCGTTTTGAGACTTTGTTTCAAACGAGCTTCTGTTACTCCGAAATCAGTATGATTTACTTTAATATCGTTCTGCAAAGCAACAATATAAAGAGCAGCAATTGCAATGTTGCTCGGTGGAGTTGTATCTATAAACTCTAGTTTGGAATATTCCGCGATTCTACGTGCTCTGAACACTTCTGGCCGTTTCAAAGAAAAAAGTGAAAATGCAACAAATTGTATCATATTTTCTGGTTGGATATCAATATAACTGCTAGGAAATGCTTTTTTCAAGTATGGTTTGATACCAATACCTTTAATTTTACTTTCCGTGCGATAACGTTCGAAAAGTTGTAAATCGATAGACCTTTGGTCTGCTTTTGTTGAATAACGTTTCATTGCTGCATTTAAATATTTAACAAACAATGGTACTGGCATTAAATTTTCTTGTTGTTGAATAAGCATATGGTAAAGAAGTACGCCGACAACGATTTGTAAGCGCAAACCTTTCATTCCATGTTTCAATTTGGTTTTATGTGCTTTTGCACGTTCTGCCCGGATCTCCTGATAATTTCCAACGACACCATCCTTCCAAGCTGCAGGATATACATCACCTTCTTTAAATGGATACATTGTATAATATACATAGGTAACGTATTGCACAACTTTGTAATCTTCAACCGTGGGGGGTCCATATGTCTGATTCAGACCGACTTTCATATCAAAGTTTTTTACAAATGCCTCTTTTATTTCGTTATTATTGTCGTTGTTTGAATTACTGTTACTTTTATTTTTGTTTTTGTTTTTTTCCATCATTTTGAAAAGCTCATCGAAGTTAAGTTCATTCATAAAAATAAGAAATAATTTAATTCAGATTGCTTTCACTATAAATATATGCATATTCAGCAAAGTGTTTTACTGGACCAAGGGAGAATTCCGAATTTGTCGTGATATAATTGTATATTTTTAGAATTTCCATCAAATGATGAGATGTAAATTCTTTGAACGTTGGGTTCCTATGATTGACATATTTGAACTCATGTTCTAGTGCATATGTACACCATTCATCGATGTCGCTGTTTTTATATTCTGACACATACAACATAAATTCGCAGAAGTCAGAAAATGATGCTTTTTCACATAGATCAAACTCTTTCAATTCATTATGTAAGATGTATAATTCTTCTTCATTTTGTTCAATCCATTCCTCTGACGTCAAAGCGTTTTTTTCTTTTTCCTTGTCATCGTCTGAATTGTACAGAAAAACTTTCTCATTATCAAATAGAACGTGATCATATTCATTGGGATCCAGAATATTATCATTAATGTACTCAGACATTGTAAGAGATGGTTAGCAACCTTATTATATTACACAAAGTAATAATGTTTAAGCGAATTTATTCAAAACAATTTGGACAGAAGAACAAATATTAAAAAACATAAAACAATAAAGGTTAAATCATTGTGATTTTTTTTGCTAATTGCATAAACACATTTGTCGTTTTCACATTCCTTACAATCTGAATTGTTCGTTTGTGTTATAAATGGATTGGGTAAATCATCAAAGTCCTCGAAACGTCGATCTGGTAAATATTTGGTGCAATTTGAATTCAATGTACAAGCCATAATGTTAATAAATATTAAATTTCACTTTCTTCAAAATCAGAATCGCAATCAGTGAGGTAACTCTGTTCATAACATTCTG
>TARA_B110000977_G_scaffold166911_1_pt1 | contig 14858 bp, 13 predicted proteins | sample TARA_B110000977 | Tara Oceans TARA_B110000977 (sample SAMEA4397798) | marine metagenome | biome: Polar Biome; feature: [SRF] surface water layer (ENVO:00010504); material: water (ENVO:00002006), including particulate matter (ENVO:01000060) such as... | depth 5 m | reverse complement strand
GATATTTCTTTTTTTGAAAAAACATCATAACTTTTATCCATATAAGATTTTAATACTTGAGCTGATTTATCTGCAGAAAGTTTAAATATAATTGTATTATAATAAATGTTTTGAACTATTAATAAAATATTTTTTAAAAACAAAAAACCTATCAACATCAATATATAAATTTCAGTTATTGCTAAGCTTTCAAAAAAAGGAAAAATATATAATTCTAGTTTTTCAATTAGTATTTTGAAAGTAAAGGCACCCAAATCTTGATTTAATATTAAAAAAAAAATACTTAAAAATAAAATTTCTGATAATATTATTGAAAATTGTAAAATAAAATGCACAACTATTTTAAGCCACACCTTAAGTTCAATTTGCTTTACAAAAAATTTAAATATCTCACTTAACTTCATTTGTTTCCTTGAAAAAAATATCCTAATGGAAATATATGTTTAATATTTTTGGAAAATAACGAGATAACAAAATCTAATATTTGACAAAAAAATAATAAAATATTGTTTAAAAATGGTACTTTATTAGTTATGAGAAAAATAGAACTATAAAAGCAAATAAATATCCCTCCCCCTAATATTTTTATTTCTATTTCTTTAAATCCACATTCCTCCAACAAACATTTTAAGGCATCACCTGTGTATCTAAAATAGTCTTTTGGGGAGCCATGTATTCTAAAAATAAATGGTGTTGATCCAAAAAATTTTCCATTTTCATTTAAGATGGAGTAACAGTTTCGTAAACAGTTTTTATAATTAAAAATATGTTCGAGCACATTTAAAAGTAGAATATTATCAAATCTAATACCGTTCAATTGTCCAATTTTTTCTAAATCAATTTTTAAATCTTTCGGATCGTCAGAGTAATTATCTCCATAAATAATTTTATTTTTTGTATTAAGGTAATTTGTAACATTTGTAATCGATTTTTTTGATCCTAAATCTAAAATAGAACCATTAATCTCAAGTCTTTTAACCTCATTAATTTGAGCTATCCTTAATAATGAATAACCGTTAAAGGTTAGTTTATGAACAAATAAAAATTTTTTAATAAATTTAAGCATTATATAATAAACAACTAACTAACAAAAAAAACTTATAAACTCAATGGGAATAAGGTTCTTGATATTGGCTGTCGTGAGATGATCTTAAAAGAGTACCTTGAGGGTAAGTTTAATTATCTAGGGCTTGATTATATTAGTAAAAAATCAAACGCCACAGATTTTATTAATCATAACTTAGAAAAGGGCATACCTGACAATTTGGATAATATTGACATAATTGTAGCTTTAGATGTTCTAGAGCATATCGAAAATATACATGATGTTTATAAGGAATTTTTTTCTATTACCAATAAAACAGTCGTGGTTGCTCTTCCAAATATGGCTTATTATGAATTTAGAATAAATTTTCTGATTAAAGGTGTATTAAGTGGAAAATATATCTTTAGTGAAAATAAAATTTTAGATAGATATAGATGGATACCGAATTATCAAACAATTGATAAATTTATTTACACAAACACACCCTCTGAATGGAATATAAAGAGTTATAATTATATTAAAGAAAGAAAAAGAAATTTTTTTTTCTATTATGCTGAAAAATTTCTATCCAAATTTTTTCCATCATTATTTGTTTATGAAAAAATTTTTTTTATAACTAAAAAGACTAATAATTAATTATTTTTTCAATATTTTTAGAAAATCTAAATTTAGTATAATTCATGATAGTTTTTTTCATATTGATAAGTAATTTATTTTTTTCAATTTTGTTTAAATTACTAATTTTTTTCATTTTTTCTAAAAAATCAACCTCATTGCCAAGCTCGTACTTCAAACCATTAAAATTATTCTTAATAATTTCATCTGGGCCATTTGGGCAGTTACTGCTCAAAATTGGTACATTTAAATATCCAGCTTCCATAAGAGTGTGTCCTGGTTCCTCCCATAACGAAGAGCAAATATAGACATCTGATTTTGCTAAATATTTATATGGGTTATCTTTAAAACCTAATAAATAAAAATTTTTAATTTTATTTTTTTCTATATAATTTTCTAATTCTTTTCTTTTTTCACCCTCTTCTAAAATAATTAAATTAAAATCTTCATTTATTTGATCAGAATATTTTTTAACCAACTTCAATAATTGCATAAAATTTTTTTGATGAGTCAATCTTCCAATTGCACAAAATACCTTCTTATTAAAAATAAATTTATCTTCATTATCAATTGTTTCTAGAGACATCATTTTTATATTCCTATTAAGTATTGGATTTTCGATTGTAAAAATTTTTTTTGGATCAATACCAACTATTTCTTCCAAATCTTTTTTGGTTTGTTTAGTCATTGTAATCAAATAATCTGATTTTTTATAAAACATTTTCCAGATAAACTTTCTGATAAAATTAAATTTTGGATATCCTTGAATGCTATTAATAACTATCAAATCCTTAAAAAAAAATTTTAATATGCAGGGAATAAATCCTACAAGTCCTGTTATTATAATGTCGGGTTTATATTTTAAAACTTGTCTTATTAAAAATGGTATGCTCAAAATTGAAAAAATAAGTATTAGATATTTTGAAATTTTACCAGTTTTAGGAATTAAATCATTAATTTTTAAAAAATCTATAATAAAAAAATTTTCTTTTTTATATTGTGTAAATTCTCCTAGTATATTTATCAAATAAATTTCAGCATCTGAGTATTTTTTCAATGACTTGGCCATTCCAATCATCGCACCATTTGTACCAACATTGCTTAACATTGGTGACCACAAAAAAAATTTTAAGGAATTGTTATTATTTTTATTCATTTTTATTTATATCAAACATTACCTATGCTTTAGCAAGATAAAATCTTTTTTTAAAATAATATCAGATTTTTTTTTGAAAGAAATTAACTCTTAGAATTTAAGTTTTTTAATATTTTTTTTATTCATAAACTTTTGCCTTAAAAACTGTAGGGTAACATGCATTAAAATATGGTGGGAGTCTTCAACGATTCCATAATTGTTATTATTGATATGAACTGGAATTGTAGAATGTTTTTTTAAATACCCTCCATTAAACCCACAAAATCCAATTGTTAAAATTTTATTTTTTTTACAATAATCTAAAGCTTTTTTAATATTTGGGGATTCACCTGATGAACTTATAAATATAACTAAATCATTTTTTTTGGATAAACTTTCTAGTTGGTATTTAAAAATTTCACTAAAACTAATATCGTTTCCAATAGCTAAAATTGTTTCTATATTTGAGTTTAAACTAAAAATCTTTGGTTTTAAATTAGTTCCTATTCTTAAACCTTTTAAAAAGTCACAAATATAATGATTGGCTATAGCAGCTGAACCTCCATTTCCACATACAAAAATATTTGAATTAGATAATATTTTTTTTTCTAATTTATTAACCACACTTTTTAAATTAGTTATTGATATTTCACTAAGACTTTCAAAAACTTCATTTTTGTAGTCATTAAAAAAATGCACTAACTCATTATATTTTTTAATGGGAAATTTTTTCATATTTTGATCAGGTAAAATTATTTATTTTATAGAATATCATTACTTGATAATTAATATACATCTTTTATCAAAAAAATAATAAATATTTAGTATCATTATTTGAATTATATCTAGCAAACTTTATATTGACTTAGAAAAAAAATTTTATTAATGCATTTAACTCAATTCATTAAAAAAGTTTAATCTTTTTAATGAAATAATTAATTATATTTGAATCATAATCTTTTTAATGAAATAATTAGTTATATTTGAATCATAATCTTTTAACTCTATATAATCTGGTCTCCACACCACGATTTAGATGACGACGGTAGTATATTATATATGTAAAACAAGAAACTCCTAACGTCAATTGGTAGTGTGGGCCACTGGCGTCTTTACTCTTTACCCTATAAGTTAAAAATTGTATTAGCTCTTTTCTAAAAAAAACTCATCGCCAGATAGGAATTTATATAATTAATTAATTTTCTGTTTAAATAATTCAGGGTATTTTTTTTGAAAATAGCTTGAAATTCTTGATTCCACATATCCAAAACCGGATTTTTTAGGAATGTTTTGAGTAAAAGATTTTTGATCATCGTTCATATTATGAAAATTATTATTTAATTCTATAAATTCCTTCGTGGCTTCTAAAATTTCATCTTCTGTATTCTCTATTGCCACATAGCCTTTTTGATTCATTCTGGCTAGTGATACCGCATACTTATAAAAAAAATCCATCTTAAATAAATCGATATAGCTAGATAATTCATTATCTTTATTTTTTACTTTTTTAAGTAAATAGACATCATTTTTTTTTGTAGCATAAGTTGAATAAGAAAAAATATTTATTTGTAATATAGGAGCATTCAATAACGCACCCAATGAAGCTGGACCTGAACTGCTGCACATCAAACCTTTGCACTTAGATATTAAGTAATATTGAAAAAATTGGTTAAATGAATCATCGGTATTAAGCTCTTTATAACTATCTGTAAATTTTAATATTTTACTTTTTGAATGAGTTAATCTTATTACAAAATAACCATTATCTAGTAGGTATTTTATTGTTGAAAAATAATTTTCAAAAGAAGCATTTCTTAAATAAGATGTTGATAAAAAACTTTCATCTCTTACATGTAAAATTATAGTTTTTTTAATATCAAAATTTTTAAATTTGCTTGTAAAATGTTTCTCCATTTCATCAACGTAATGCTGGTTTAGTTTAAATATATCCAAGCTATTTCCAAATTTTTTTTCAAATTTTTGAACAATCTTAAGAGGGTGATCTTTTCCCATCCTATCTCCACTTGTATTATATAGTGCGTTGGAGATTGTTGCATCGCAAGATATAAAATTAGTATGAATTAATGGTAGTGCTAAAAAATTTAAAATTATGCTGTTAATTATATTTAAATTAATAAAAATTTTTTTTATGTGTGATCTGGTTTGAGTTCTTGGAATAAATATTAATGATTTTTTATTTCTAAGGCAATTATACTCAACCATATACTTTAATTGCTCGCCCATTGAGCCGATTTGGGAATAGTTAATTTGAATAAAACGATATTTTGAAAAATAAAAACATATGCTTATTGGCAGATATATTATTTTTATAAAATCAAAAAATACCTTCAAAATTAATCTGGCAAAATATTTAAAGCTAGACTTAAAGTATTTATTGATTGAAAACCAAATAATATTTGCAACTAAACTTTTATAAGAAATAGGTGCTGGCACCATGTGCGGATAAATAAAAATATAAGCTGTATTTATATATAATAAAACTTTATTAATAAAATTTTTCATTAAATTAATACAATTTAACTATTGGTCTTAATACTTTTTCATCTTTCAAATCTTGAATAGCGCTATTGATATTATTTAGATTGTATAGTTTTTCATTAAACAATTTATCAAAATTTTTAACACCTTTGAGTATTTTAAAAATTTTTTTACAATTTTTTTGATAATCAATACCTCCACCCCAAGATCCAAAAATTTTTTTTCTTTTGATAAGATCAAATGAATCTATTTTAATTTTTTTTCCTTTTTTAGGGTGAGATGCAAAAATCATGTTTCCACTATTGTTTAAAATTTTAAAACCATCTTGAAAAAAAAAGAATTTACTATATTGTCTTTTTCAAAAAAGAAACTTGCTATTTTGCTTTGTAGTTTACTGAAGCAAAATATTTTTGTGTTTGAGTTCAATTTATCTCTGACTTCCAAACAAAAAAAGAGATAATCTCCTAAATCGTAATGGTTTGTATACAATAAGTTTATTTTTCTAAATTTTGAAAAATATATTGATAAAAAAATTACTTTTGAAAATAAAAAATAAATCAAAAACTTAAAATATTGCATATTTTTTAATTTAAAGAAATATAGACTTTGTCTCTAAGTTTGATAGTGAAACATATGATCCATTTAGTAAGTCTGACTCATTCTTTAGTAAAAATTCTGTAAATTCAATTATATCTTTAGACTCTTGCATTTTTGCATTTGGCATTGATTTTTTGATTTTATTATAAATTTTGACATTTTTACTTTTTAATCTTTTCATGGAACCATTGGTTGATAAAAAAGAACCAGGTATAACTAGCTTTGAAACTACTTTTTCATTTACAAAGTTAATTGCTAAATTCTTATTATAATTAAATAAGACTGATTTTGCAGCAGAGTACCCAATTGATGCTTTATTTTCGATAGCAGCAATTGAACCAATCATAATTATATTAAGTTTCTGTTTTTTGAGTTTGTTTTGAATTAAAGCTCTATTTATTTCATAAATTGAATAAAAGTTTACATTAAATAAGTCTATAAGACTTTTGACCTCTAGAAGTTTATCATGTTTTTTAAAACCACCACCAGAACAATGTATTACATGGTTTATTTTGAGAGTTTTAATTTTTTTTTTTAATAAGTCACCTATTTTTATATTTTCTAACGGATTGTAATAAAAAATTTTTTTATTATCACTCTTAACGCTACTTAATCCATATACATTATACTTTGATTTTAAATATTCAAAAAAATCATATCCCAAACCTCTAGAGCAGCCATTAATTAATATGTTTTCTTTTTTTTTCATGTCATTTTTATTAATGGTCTTATCACTTTTCCTTTTCTAAAGTCTTTAATTGCTTTGTTTATTTCTGTTAATTTGTAAACTTTATTAGAAAAATAGAAATTAGTCTTTAATTTCTTAAAAAGATTTTCTAATTTTGAAAATTTATTTTTAAAATCGATTTCAGAATTCCAAGCTCCTTTTAATGTTTTTCCTTCAATAATATGCCATGGGTTTAACTTAGATAATAATTTTTTTTGGTAATTTCCTACAACCACTATTTTACCTCCAAATTTTTTAGCTAAACTAAGCGACATCTCAAAGACATGAATATTTCCAGTACATTCAACAACCAAATCATAACTATCTTTTTTAATCTCTTCTATAGATTTAAATGTATTGATATCAAATTTGCTCTTTAGGTATCTAAGTTTTTTTTGATTTTTATCTAATAGTGAAATTTTTTTACAACCTAAAGATTTAGCAATTAGAATAAAACTTAAGCCCAAACCTCCTCCACCTAAAACACAAATATTCATATTTTTTTTAATTTTATTTTCTAAAAAAATATTAAATGTTGTAGGCATCGCGCATCCAAGTAATACTTTATTTTTAATATTTTTTTCATCTTTCAATTTATAAATTCTACTTTGATCAATTACAGCAAATTCATTAAGTGTGTGAACTGGTCCTGAATTAATTCTTCTACCATTAAAATCTTGATAAACATTTCCTTTTGAAATTGTTATCCCTGACTTGACCCATGTCAGACATACCTTGTCTCCAATTTTAAACTTTTTACAGTTTTTAAAAATTTTTTCTACAATCCCAACACCTTCATGACCTAAACAATGAGGTAGAAAATTATCTTTACCTCTTTTTATTTCAATCTCTTGTAATTGTGTATGGCAGATTGAGCTATAAAGAACCTTAATCAAAATTTGTCCTTTTTGAAGATTTGTTGGCTTTTTTAACTTTATAATCTTAACAGTATTTTTTTTTTCTAAGACAGCTGCTTTAAAGTACATTTATTTTATAATCCGTAACTTTTGGGACCTGAAAAATAATAATCACCCTTATATTTTAAAAATTTAAACATCTGTTTCCACTCTTTTTCTTTTAAAATTACGCCACCAAGTAACGACCAATCTAAAAACTTACTTCTTTCTTTTTCACTATAATAAACTGGAATAGTTATGTGAGATTTTTTCGATATGTAATTAATTTTTTTTATAATTTTTATTAAATCTCTCATGCTATATCTGTAGATTGAATTGTGTGCATGAACAAAGTCAAAGTAGTTTTTTTTATATTTTACATTGTAGTATGCTGAAACGTAAGATATTTTTTTTCTTACAGATGGTAATGATTTTTTTATTGGGTATTCATGATCTTCTACTCCATAAACTTTAATGCCTGGTACTAAATCCATTAAATCCTTCAAAAAAAAACCTTTTTTTGAACCCAAATCAAGCACCCTAGAGTTTTTAGTTAAATTATATTTTTTTATTATTTTTTTTAAAAAAATCTTCCATCTCTCATCATATTTAAACCCTCCATACCCATTAATTCTATTTCCATCATAAAATTTATGATCAAAGTCATTGGCAATTATTCTGTTAATAATTGTTCTTTCTTTCATTAAGATTTTTCTTTTCTTCTGAGTGGGAGTTTTTTTATCTTTTATTTTGCTGTGCAAAAAATAACCATAATCAAAATTAGCCATTATTTTTCCATTATTTTTTTTAATTTTAATCGGTTAATATAAGGATACATATCATGTAAAGGTCTTCCAAAATCAATTTTTGGTTTAACTCTAGCTTTTGGATCAATACGAACATCTATCAATATTGGTCCTTTAAAATTTAGTATTTTTTTAATATTTTTATTAACGTCATTATTATTTTTTAATATATAGCTTTTGATACCATACGAAGATGCAATTTTAATGTTATCAGGCAAACTTAAACCGCTGCTCTTATCTGTTCCTGCATAAACAGAATTAAGCCACGTTTCTTGTGTTTGTTTGATTAATCCATATCCTTGATTATTAAGAATAATTATTACAACATTAGCCTTGTAATTTTTAATTGTTTCAAGCTCTTGGACGTTCATCGGTACCGAGCCATCTCCTATTAATGCATAAATTTTTTTTTTTGGAGATCCAAAATATGCACCTACACTTGCAGCTATTGAATACCCCATTGGTGAATGATTGAAAGCTGTAAACATATCAGGACTTTTATCAGTTTTTAATGTTTGATAAGCCCATACCAAGTTAGCACTAGCATCCGGTATAACTATCGAATTTTTATCAATATTTGAATAAAACTTATCAAAGAAAAAATAGGGATCAACAAAATTTTTATTTATAATATTGTTCTTGCTTAATACAGGGTAGTTTTTTTTTAACTCCCCTATTTCGTCAACCCACTTTTTTATTTTTATTGCGTTAAAATTGAACTTTATTTTATTTAATGTTTTTATAAATTCATTAACATCATAGTTAAATTTTAAATCAATTTTGGGTAATCTTTGGCTTGTAAATTCTTCTTTATCAATATCTACAACAATTTTTTTTGAATTAGGGGAAAATGTTAGTGTGTTTGTTCCTGTTAATTGACCACTAAGCCTTACACCCAAAAACAAAATTAGGTCTGCTTTTTGTATTGCAAAATTACCATATCTGGTAGCAGCAACACCGAACGAGCCAAAATTAAAAAGGTCATTAGAGGGAAAACTGTGAAGAGCTGCCCAACTTAAAGAATAAGGAATTTTATTTTTTTTTAAAAATTTTTTTATATCTAGGATTGCAGTATCTGCAAGGCAACCATTACCGATAACAACTAGTGGTTTATTTGATTTTGCAAATAATTCTTTAATTTTTTTTGTATTTATCTTTTTAGATATTTTTATTTTTTTTTTAAAATGAGAAATTCTTTTTGGCATTTCCATTCTAGAAATATCATCTGGGATCTCAATTAATGTAGGACCTTTTCTTCCATTATTTGCGATATGAATACATTTTTCAAGTTCATAGTTTAGATTTTCTACATTTTTAATGAGAGCAGAATATTTACAAATTGGTTTTACCATACTTTGTACTTCCATTTCTTGAAATCCAATTTGTCTAATTTTTTTATTGCTTCTTAGGTTGCCTGTTGGTGGAGCACCTGCTATATAAATTCCAGGAATTGAGTCAAAATAAGAACAGGCCATACCTTGTAAAAAATTCAAAATTCCTGGACCACTAGTGGCAATGCTTACACCAATTTTTTTTGAACTTCTATAATAGGCATCTGCTGCTAAAGAAGACCCCTGTTCACTTTGGCCCGGAATAAAGGTTATATTTTTATGTTTATAAATACTATCAACTATATGAACAACGCTTCCACCCTGCCCACCAAAAGTATACTTAGTGTGTTTAGATAAAAAATTTGCTATGTAATCAGAGACTTTCATGATGTAATAATACTTAGGTTTTTCATATTGTCAATTTGTAAAACTACTTAAGTAAAGTTTGTGTCGTTTGAAAAAAATAATTTTTATTAACTCTATTTTTATTGCCTTCTGTTAATCCGTGAATCCCTGCTGCTATATGAGAAAGAAATGAAATTTCTTTTAAGGAAAATTTATTTTGAATATAAAAAAATACGAAAGTTGAAAAGAAAATATCACCACACCCTGTTGTATCTAAAGTTGTTTCAAAAATGGTAGGTATGTATTCAATTGTTTTGCCATTTAAGACATAACACCCCTTAGAACCACATGTAACAATAAATGTTTTGTAATTTTTTAATAATTTGTGATTTTTTTTAATTAGATCAAAAATTACATCTTCTTTATTTTTGACTGTAAGGCGAAATTCCATCTCATCAACACATAAAATTTCAGCTTTTTTATACTTTGAGAATAAATTAAATCCATAATTTGATGAATTTGTCTGACAATTAATATAAAATTTATTTTTTTTATTTTTGATAAAGTTAGAAAATTTTTCATCGATAAAGCCATAACCATAATCAAAAATTATCACATTAGTAAATTCTTTAATTTTATCTAAGAAGATTTTTTGAAATTTCTTATTATTTTTATTTAAATTAAAATATTTCTGATTCTGATTTAATTGAAAAAGTCTAGCTTTACTATAATTTTCAATAAACCTTTCTTTAATTAAAAGTTTTTCAACTTTATCACCTGTCATAATTAAATTAATTTTATTTATATGATCTAAATATATACTTAAAATTTTTTTCGTTTTTAAGTTTCCATTTACTAGATAGTGTAAGTTGTCTACAAACTCAGATAGTAAATTTGCTACCAAGATTGATCCACCTCCATATTTATGAGTCTTATTTTTTACTGCAGAAATAACACTACTCTTTTGAGACTTTCCCTGAAGATCAACATTTGTGTAATAGTCTAAAATCTGTTCCCCAGTTAGCAAAATATTTTGATCGTTTTTAGATTTTTCTTTTTCAAATAAAATTTTTTTTATTTTTTTTGAAAGTTCTTTTTTATTAATTGTTTCTAAAAATTTTTTTACATCTTCTTTTATAAAACTAAAATTTTCATTTAAAATTTTACTAGAAGATCTAAGTTTAGTTTTTGTGACTATGAACTTGCCACCAAATTTTTCTAACTCACTAATTTCTTTATTAAGGTTGTTTCTATTTTTTTTATCAATTTTGTCATAATCTAAACCCTTAAAATAAACGTCAGGTTTTATTTTTTTTATACTTTGAATTGCTGTTTCGTGATTACTAATTATTACTTGATCGATATAAATTATTGATTTTAGAAGGTTGACCCTTTCATCTAAACTAAATGCAGGTCGATTTGGACCTTTATTTACATACTTATCAGCTGTGACAGATACAACAAGCTTCGCGCAATATTTTTTTGCTTCTCGAAAGTGCTCAATATGACCCACGTGAATAAAATCAAATACACCATGAGCTAATCCTATTTTATGAGTTTTAAGTTTCATTTGTTTGAATTTTGAGGTGTTTCCATTATATGTTCAGAATATAAGTCAATTTTATGAAAAATAAAGTTTTAATTCTGGGTATATCTAGTTTTGCTGGTGCCAGCTTTGCAAATTATATATTGAAATATTCAAACTATGAAATTTTTGGTACATATAACAATAAAAAAAAATTGCCTTTTAAATTTTTTTTAGAAAAAAATAAAAATTTTAGAAAAATAAAACTATATAAATTAAATCTAAATACACAAAAAAACAATATTGAAAAAATAACTCAAAGAATTAATCCAGATTTCATTATAGATTTTGCCTCTATTTGTATGGTTAATGAAAGCTGGTCTGATCCTAAATATTATTTTCAAATAAACTTTTTTTCTAAAATTGACTTTATAAAAAATTTATACAAACAAAAAAAATTAAAAAAATATATTTACATTGGAACGCCTGAAATTTTTGGTTCTAGCAAAAAACCTATAAAAGAAAATGCTATGCTTTACAATCCAACGACACCTTACGCTTCATCTAAACTAGCATTAGAAATGTTGTTAAATAATTTCATACAAAAACCTGTTTATAAAATTATAATTGCAAGATTTTCAAATTTTTATGGGTGTGGGCAACCGATGCATCGTCTTTTACCTAAGTTAATTTATTGTATTAATAATCGTGTAAAATTTCCTCTTCAGGGCACTGGAGGAACAAAAAGAGATTTTATTTTTGAAGATGATTTTAATTGTGGGCTTCTTAAAGTAATGCAAAATGGAAAAGTTGGGAGTAAATATCATTTTTCAGGGGAAAAATATTTTACGATTAAAGATTTCATCAAGAGTGTATTAAAGATCAAAAATTATTCTTGGTCTAAATTAATTCTACAATCACCAGATAGACAAGGAAAAGATAAAAATTATTATCTAAATTGTAAAAAAACAAAATCAGAACTGAAATGGCGGTGTAAAGTTAGTTTAGAATTAGGTCTTAAAAAAACCATAAAGTACTATGATAGTATAATTAACAATATTAATTCAAATGATATTAATTTTAAAATAACTAAAAATTAATGAAAAACTTTCTTCCAAAACAATATAAAATTGATCAGACTTATAAGATCAAACATAATTATTTAACAGAACAATTTAAAGATTATAAAATTATATTAAAAAAAATAGAAAAAGTTATTAAGAATAATGATTTTACACTTGGTACAGAAGTTGATTTGTTTGAAAATAACATAAAAAAATTATTAAAACAAAAATATGTTGTTGCTGTTGGGAGTGGTACGGATGCCTTGATGTTAAGTTTAAAATGTCTAGGAATTAAAGAAGGCGACGAAGTAATTACAACTCCTTATACTTTTTATGCAACAATAGGTGCAATTGTTACTGCTGGTGCAATACCTATCTTTGTTGATGTAGATGAGGACTATAATATTGATACAAAAAAAATTAAGCAAAAAATAACAAAAAAAACTAAAGCAATTTTACCTGTTCACTGGAGTGGTCGTGTATGCAATATGAAAGAAATTTTAAAAATATCAAAAAAATATAAAGTACCTATTGTGGAGGACTCTTGTCATGGTATCTTGGCTAAGTATAACAATCAATTAGCTGGTTCTTTTGGTGAATTTGGATGTTTTAGTCTTCATCCTTTAAAAAATCTTAATGTTTGGGGTGATGGTGGATTTGTAGTAGTTAAAAATAAAAAACATTTCGATAAAATGATGCTTTTGAGAAATCATGGACTTGCAGGCAGAAATAAGAACCTATTATTTGGATATAATTCTCGGCTGGATACAGTTCAGGCGTGTGTTGCAAATCATTTACTAAAAAAAATTAAATTGATAACAGCTAAAAGAATTCATAATGCCCTAAAAATTGATCAAAGTCTAAAATCAATAAATGGTGTTATTATTAAAACAAGAAATAAAAACTTAAAAGAGGTTTTTCATCTTTATGAATTTCGTGTAAATAATAAAAATTTAAGAAATAAGCTAGTTAATTTTTTAATAAAAAATAAAATAGACGCAAAAATACACTATCCAGTTCCAATGCATCTTCAGCCGGCTTCAAAAATCTATAAATATAAAAAAGGTGACTTTCCAGTTGCTGAAAAAATTGCAAATACAACCATCTCACTCCCAGTTCATGAATTTATAAAAAATAAAGATATTGAATTTATGATAAATAAAATTAAATTTTTTTTTAATGAAAGTTAGTTACTACCAGATCGATAAAGAGTTTAATAGAATTGAAAAGCTAGCAGTTCAAATTTTTAAGAAAATTGGAAAATCTGGAAACTATATTTTAGGAGAAAATGTTAAAAAATTTGAAAAAAAAATCTCTAATATTATTAATTGCAAATATACACTCGGTGTTGCTAATGGCACTGATGCCCTTGAAATTGCACTAGCTGCTGAAAATATTAAAAAAGGAACAGAGATAATCACAACATCTAACACATTTATATCAACTGTTAATGCTATAATTAACTATGGTTGTATTCCAGTATTTGCTGATGTGGATAAAACCTACAATATAGATCCAAAAAGTATTCTAAAAGTGATCTCTAAAAAGACGTCAACTATTATTCCAGTTCATTTAAATGGGATGCCTGCATGTTTGGATAAGATAAATAAAATTGCCAAAAAGAATAATTTAAAAGTAATTGAAGATTCAGCTCAGTCAATACTTTCTAGATATAATAATAAATGTATAGGAAATAGTAAAAACTTATGCTGCTTTAGCTTACATCCTACTAAGAATCTTGGAGGAATTGGAGATGGAGGCTTCATTACAACCAACAATAAAACAAAATATAAAAAAATTTCCCTTTTACGCAATCATGGTCTTGCAAAAAGAGGTGAGACAAAACTTCCAGGTAGAAATAGTAGGCTCGATGAAATTAATGCAGGCATACTAAACTTGAAGCTTAATTATTTAATAAACGATACTAAAAAAAAAATAGATATATCAAAACTTTATGATAAATTTTTATTTAACAAAATCATAAAACCTGATTATGGTTGCTGCAAGGGGATAAGACATACATTTCATAGATATGTAATTAGAGTCAAAAACAGAAAACAATTTATAAATTTTCTTAAAAAAAATAGAATAGAAGCAAAAATACATTATGAAAAAAATATACACCAGCAGTTAAAATTTAAAAAATATTTAAAAAAAAATCAAAAATTAACTAATACTGAAAATTTTTCAAAGCAAGTGGTTAGCTTACCAATCAATCAATTTCTTGACACCAAGAAAGTTTTTTTTGTAATTAATAAAATTAATTTTTTTTT
>TARA_B110000977_G_scaffold142580_1_pt1 | contig 14895 bp, 10 predicted proteins | sample TARA_B110000977 | Tara Oceans TARA_B110000977 (sample SAMEA4397798) | marine metagenome | biome: Polar Biome; feature: [SRF] surface water layer (ENVO:00010504); material: water (ENVO:00002006), including particulate matter (ENVO:01000060) such as... | depth 5 m | reverse complement strand
CCCCCCCCGAGTTCGGCGTGGCGGACGGATTCGAGCGGGAAACGCACGTGGCGCCTCTTTTGAGCGAGCCAAATATCTTCGCCAACACCAACGGTGACTGCGAGCTCGAGGAGGTGGAAGATGACCGGCTGGTGCCGCTGCTGGACCCACGCGGCCACGGGTTGTGCCCCGGGTGGTGGTGCGAGCGCTGCGGCGCGTTCTGTTTCTTCTTCACCGTGTGCACCGCGAGTTTAATCGCGAGCGCGGCAACCATGGTGGTGTGCATAGCGGACACCGGCTCCATGGTTGTGGTGTACTCATTCCTCGCCCCCGAGTTTCACATCCTGAAACCGCAAACCACGTTCGCGTACCGGTTTAACCACACTCTTAACGATTTAGTGTGGAGCAGTTGGGTAAGAACTTTTCTTGCATTAGCATCCCACGCAGCATCTAGACGAGAAAACGTGTACTTTCCCTATCTATTAGTATCAAGCATTCTGTTAGTGGTGTGCGGAATACACGCGTCGTTGAAAGCGGTTTATTTCCAATACGCCGAGGACGAGGTTGACAAAACAATCGCGCCTCTGATGTTCGCGATTACCATAACTGCTTGTGTGGCGCACGTATTAGTCGCAGCCAGTATGAGGGTACACGCCCGGAAAACCCTAAAGCGCCAGGCCGCGACGCGAGCGGGGGTGCTGGGCTTTAGATTTTCGGAGAGTGGCGCGCTTCAGGGCATGGATGGTAGCTACGGGTTTGACAGTCAGGGCGACGATGGCAATTTAAATTCAGACGGACGCCGGTCGCCGCGAGGACAGCAAATGATGCAAAGCCCGCTCACTCCCGGGTTCGATTTCGACGCAGACGTCCCTGCAGACCGCCTTATCGACAGGGACAGTAAGTTCGCCACAATCAGGGGCGTGCGCGTGCACTACAAAGACTCGTACGAACAAGGACAGACTCAAAACGAAAACGAGTTTGATTGCAGCGACGATGAATCTCGGAGTGGAAATACAAACACAACACGTGGCGGATTCTTCCCCCCCGACGCCGCGGTGGTGTTCATTCACGGTTTCGGCGCTGGTGCGTTTGCGTGGCGAAAAGTTGCGCCGTCTCTTTCTAGGACTCTAGGCGTTAGGTGTATTTGCGTGGACCGCCCCGGGTTCGGGTTCAGCGCGCGTCCAAAGCGCGGGGAGTTTTCAGAATCACAATCGCCGTACGACGTGGTGGAACAAGCGCGGATCGTGCTTGATTTGTGTTCGTATTTAAAAGTTGACAGGGTTCTTTTCGCAGGACACGCGGACGGGTGTTTGGTCGCGATGCGCGCCGCAGCCGAGGCGGAGATGATGACGCCGTGGTCGCCGGAAACAACGGTGAACAACGGCGACCGGTTTTCAGGGATGTCGGATATTGGGGACGTGAAGGTTGACGTCGGCGATACAGAAACTGAAAGTGACGGTAACCTTGGAAACAATGAACACACCGCCGGAAGCTTCGTCACCAGCATTTCAAAACCCAGCCGTAACAACGTGCGTGTCGCGGGGATTGCGCTTCTCGGCGCGGACTTCCGGTTGGACGCCGCGGTTCCGGCGCCGGTGCGTCTGTTGCTGAACACGAAATTAGGAGAAAAAATGTTGCGCCCGTTGTTGCGAACGGAAATCGGCGAAGTCGCGAACCGCAGGGCGTGGTTCGACCGAAGTAAACTAACCAGAGGAACCCTGCGTTTGTACCAGAAACCGCTGTGTATCGAGGGATGGGACTGGGCGTTGATGGAAGCTGCGCGGACGCGGCAAAAAATGACCCAGAGGGACGTATCCGTGGCGCTACAAGCGCTGGCGGACACACCGACGTTGATGGTCACTGGGGCGGACGACGTCGTTGCGCCGCCCACAGGCGCGGTAGCGATCGCGGCGGAGCTTCGCAGGTGCGCGTTGAAGATCCTTCCCCGGTGCGGGCACTTGCCGCACGAGGAGTCCCCAAGGGCGCTGTTGGAAGCGCTACGGCCGTTCGTGTTGGAAACACTGCAGCGGGGGGGGGGGCAAAAAAGAGACGGGTTCATGGGGGAAGGGTCCCAATATTAGACGTTCTTAGATCTTGTTTATATAGCTCCAAAAGTAAGAGCTACTGTTCTCGCGCGACACACAACCTCGCGCTTCAAAAAATGCTCATCTCTCACTTGGGGGGCTGCGCTGCGACGGACACGAGGTTGATGCAGTACCTGTTCCCGGATTTGTCGGGAAGGTTGTGCCCCAAGTGTGTGCCCGCTAACGACACGGCTTCGCCGTTGTTCAAGCACCGCACGTTCTCCCACACCACTTCTTCGTCCCTGAACGAGGGCCAGCCGTGTGCTTTGGATTCTTTGAGGAACGCGTCCATGGACCTGCCTCGGGGGGCGATGAACAAGGGCTTGCCAGACACGGAGTCATAGTACGTCGTCTCCCCTGTGCGATCCACTTCATCGAGAAAGTTCGTCGTGGCCCAGTACCCCGCGAACTCGGCGTAGTGGCGGTTGAAAGAGCAGATCTTGTCCGCGGTCTTCCACTCGCAGCCCCATCTTAAGTTGTCTTGAACCGGGGTATCAGTCGTGCCGTGCTTCTTCGGGGACATGACGTCCTCGCCGCACACGATGGGGAGCTTGACGCCCTCGGGGACGGGAGCGCCTTTGCATCCATCCGAAAGGCCCTCAGGGACGGAAGACGACGCGCGCGCGGCGACGGAGCCGCGTGAAGAATCAGCGCCCATCTTGGGGCGGCTCGCGATGGGGACACCGGTGTGGGTGCGGAAACCGAAGGCTCTCATCTGGTGTGGCCGGCGCACGAGGAGTTGTGGTTAAAAATGAGAGGGCCACCGGCCACGTCACTGCCAAATATCCGTGACAAGTGGCATCGCATCGGTGGATAGAGCCCGCCGCTCGCTCTGCGCGCATTCCAACCTGCGCCGCCCGTGACCCCACGCCCGCGACGCTCATGGCATCATCCACGGCGCTCCGCGCTCTCGCGACCCCTCGCGTCGCACCCGGAACGTCGGTCGGCCGCGCTCGGCGCGCGTCTCGCGCCGTCCCAGCACGCGCCCGAGCTTCGGATGCCGACGCGAGCGCTGCGCCCGCCCCCCCCCTGGCACGCCGCACCGCTGTTCTCAGCACGCTCGCCGCGCTCACGGCGATTTCGCTTCCCCACACGGCGTGTGCGGAGCCTGAGGTCCTGTCGTCCCAAGACGCGGGCGCACCCGAGGCAGCGCCTTCCCCACCACAACGCCGTTCCACCAAAAGAGTGGTCATCACCGGCCCCAACAGTGGCATCGGTTTCGACGCGGCGGTGAAGCTCGCGGGACTGGGGTACGACGTAGTGTTAGCGTGCCGCACGACGGCGAAGGCGGAAGACGCCGCGAATAGGATCACAGCTGCGGTTACCGAAACTGGAGGCGTAATTCGACCTGGTCAACTCATCCCAGTGGAGTGCGACTTGGGCGACTTGAGTTCGGTCAGAAATTTCGCCGCCTCGGCGGAAGGCGGGAAGCCGGTAGACGTGTTGGTGTTAAACGCGGGAGTGCAGTACAGCGGCGATAACGACATTCGAAGAACCACGGATGGGTTCGAAATTACCGTCGGCACAAACCACTTGGGGCACTTTTTGTTGACGAACTTGATGCTCCCTCAACTGGAAGCCGCGGTGGGGACGTCGCCGGAATCAACGGCGCCGCGAATCGTAGTCACCGCTTCGGAAGTGCACGACCCTTCTTCGCCCGGAGGCAACGTCGGGCTAGGCGCCGGTCTTGGAGGCTTAGAAGGCTTCACCCAAAACGGCAAGAACTTCGCAATGGTTGATGGATCGGAGTACAACGCGGACAAGGCGTACAAGGACTCGAAGCTGTGTAATGTTTTGTTCGCGAAGGAGTTGCAGAGGAGGCTTGGGGAAAGTAATTCGACAATAAGAGTAAACTCGTTCGGCCCCGGTCTAATCACGCGCACCGGTTTTTTCCGGTACCAGAACCCGATTTTCGTCAAGCTTTTTGATTTCGCGACGAATGATATTTTCCACGTCGCGGAGACGGTTGATGGAGGGGGTGATTGCTTGGTGTTCATGGCCACCTCGGAGACGCTGGAGGGCAAAACAGGGTTGTATTACAACAATGGCATTTCGCCCGGTACGGGAAAAACGGGCCACCTGTTTGAACAAGGCGACGTCTCGAAGGAAGCCATGGACTCCGAGGAAGCCAAAGCGCTTTGGCGGTACAGCGAACATTTCGTGGGACTGGCGTAAGTAGGTGTGAAGACGTCGTAGAGTTTACCTAATGTCTAATGAACATGAACGAACCTATAGACTAATTACGTACCGATGCTTTCTCGTCGACTGAAAGTTTTTCCAAAATATAAATAAAATTTCCTGATCCGTCCTCCCGCAGGAACCCTGGTTTCATTTGCCACCCAAACTTATGATTTGTAAAAAACTCGTTCCTCCCAGCCGGAGGTTCATAGGAAAGAACTACGAACACCCCGTTCGGTTTCAAAAGAGACGCGATGGTTGCTAAAGCGGTTTGGGCGTTGGAACGAGACGCTTCGCCGTCGTAGGGACACACGCTTTTTATTTTTTCGGGTATGTTTTTACCCGGCAAGCTCGCATCGTCGGTGTCTTTCTTCCGCTCAAGTTGACACCTCTCGAACCAAACTTCCTGGTCGTGCGCGTTGAGAATCACGTCCATCAAGCCTTTGTCCGTGATCAGGTGGTACGTCTCCGGCGGGTATTTCGTGCGGTCAAGGTGAAGCACGTCCGCCACGGCATAGGCGGCCGAGTTTCTTTTCGTTTTATTTTCGGTAGAATTTTGTGCACTGTTCTGCATCTCCCCTGCATCTCTACACGCCGCTCTCGCATTCATGATGGCTATCGGTGATTCGCTGAAATCAACCGCGTCCACGTGTGCAAACCCGGCGTCGCACATGCGCTCGGCGAGACGGGACACGCCACACCCGAGTTCAAGCACCTTTGAGGAACGGGGCATCGAAGCAATCACAGACCACATCGCCCCAACCTTCTCATCGTTCTCATCACCATCACCACCAACGCCGTCCAGCCATTCAAACTCGAGCGCCTCACCAGGCACATCAGCCTCGTCAGCCAGCTTGGAGGCGTACCAGTCGTCCCAGTACGCCCGCGTGGCCAAGGGCACAGGCTCCCCAGGCGCGGGAGCCATGGCGCGCGACGACTGTGGCGACGGTTCGGTCAAGGGGGCCATTTTCATTTCCCCGAAAACCGCTTCGTCGCCAAAACCGAGCCGCGTGCTATCGTTCGCTTCACACCTCGGCGCACCCGCACGATGGCGGGTTCGAAACCTGCGAAGCCGGGGAAACTAGCGACGGGTGATGAGGAAGTCGAGCCGTTAAAGATCCAGAATCTAGGGGACATGGCACAGATCAAACGCGTGTTGGACGAGACCGCGGTGGCGGTGCGTGAATGGCATGGATTTTTTTTCACCCGATCTCAACATCGGGAGCGCCGAGGCTATGCTCAACCCTGAACGGTACACCTCCGTCCGGACACAACACCAAATCAAGCACGTACTAGATACAAACCGTTGCCCCTTCTGACCTCTCTCATTCCTTTTATATATCTTAAAACAGGCTGTGCTCGACCTCGGGTACGACGAGAAACATCTGGCGAGCGACTTGAAAATAGTTTTGGGCTTGTTCGCCGTGGGCCTCGCATTAGCGGCGCAGTTTTACCCGAAGCCTTATCCTGAAAATAAGGTTGCGTTGTTTGCGTGCGTCGCGGGGTACGTGGTGTTGAATGTGTTGCTACAGTTAATCACTAGCTTCACGGAGAACGGTGTTATTTTGTTCACGAAACCCAACCCCGGGGCGGGCGCGTCGATTGTGGAGAAAAAGGGATTGGCGGTGAAGCTGGTGATGAAGCGATTCGACGAGCGGTGTACGATTTTCATAATGCGAGTCGACACAAGAAAAGACGACCACCCGGATACCGTCAAAGAAACCGTCAAGGTGGAGAACTTCATATACGATGACGGAGTCGTCGCCGAGGAGAAGTTCAGGGAAGTGGTGCATGAGTTGGTTCAAAGGTTCGAGAAAGGGGAGGGGAAGAAGGAACACTGATGACGACTTATTTTTTCTGAAAACAAAACTTTCGTATCGTTCGTTTAATCAATCAGTCATATCCTCACGCGCGTGGCCGGTGCGATGGCGATGTCCACCCTTATGCGTGTTGCGTTAGTGGCTCCCACCGTGCGACGCATGTCGGCGACTTCTGTTTCCGCGGTGGTTCGCCCTTTGGCTAAACGTGTGGCCGTGTTCACCAGGGTCCCGCGTGGAAAGAAAACAGCACGATGCGCGGCGGCGGCCGCGTCCAAACACAACCTCCCGGTGGTTGCCGACCTGGTCGAGAGGGATTTCACGGACCTAGACGTCGTACCATGGGCCAGCATATCTCCAGAAAACGACCCTCGGAGCCCCGCGGTTGCGTTCCTGTCCACATCCCTGGCGGTCCTTGCGAACGCGGCCTACGCAACCGCCGCGTTCGCGGCGGAGGGATACCAAGGCATCGGAGTTCCGGACGACGAAGCCACGCCTTTACAGAACGCCTTCGGCCTCCTGTTCACCGTGTTTTGCGGGTGGTACTTCCTCCGGGTGGTGAAGAAAAGGGGGAACAGAGCCAAGGAGTTTCGGGTTGCAAACACGCTGCCGGTACGTGTAGATGGGGGACGACGGGTTGCTCATTTTTCCTTTATCCATTATTAAGCGTGTGGGCACTTTCTGGCAGTGGGTTCACAAAAACAACTTCTTTCCAACACTCATCTCTCTACCCTCTCACCCTACCCTACAGAAAGAAGAGCGCGAAGCAAGGGACGCGGAACAACTGGAGAAGGCGAAGAAGCTCACCCCGGTGCAGGCGTTCACCGGAGGCGCTACCGGGTTAGCGATCGCGTTCGTGCTATACGGGTTTACGCAAACCATAGTCGGGACGATGGACGGAAAAGCAGTGCCTGAGAATTATCAAGCGCGTCAAATAACAATCACAGTGCGCACCATCGTGTCTGGCCTGGCGTACCTCGCCACGTTCGTGTACGCGGCTAATGGGACCGGTTTAATCGCCCTAGCGGCGCAGAAGTGGCTTGATAAACTCACGGGGGTGGATTTGATTGATGAGCAAACGGCGGCGTGGGAGGAGGAGAAGAAGGAGAGGGAGGAGCAGGGTATTTCCACTGAAGAGAAAGAGTGAAACAGAGCTTTGGAGGAATGTCTCGTGCAACCACTATTTAATCACAAGATACGCATGACTTAAAATATCATTCAGGGGCGACGCGAATGATCCCGCAGAAGAGTCAAGACACGAAAAAAGTGAGTCCGCCGAAAAGCGTTTTGAAATTTTTTGATTCCCGTTTTGGATGCGTTTTTTTGTGTCGCGAAAAAGGTTGACTCTGTCGGGCCCCGCGGCGTTCCCAAGGCACCGCTGATAAGCTCCCACACTAAGAGACGCACCCTGCACGCGTACACCCGGTGACTCGACTAAGGGAGAAGGTGCCTGAACGTCTCGTTTGAAGCGTACTAGTAGGCAGAGACCACTGACTTCTTTCGTCCCGGCTACGAATCACATTCGTCCGGACCACGACAGGATCGTTCCGAGAAGGTCGCGCGGTCGTCTCAAGCGCGGGCGATGAGCAACACCGCGCAACTAGCGCAACGCCACGCGCATTTCAGTGTACGTCTACATTTGTGACGCGTTGAGAGAACGTAGCCGGGATTCGCGTATATACCCGTGGATGCAGCCGCGCGTCTCGGAGCACGCCCGACACACATCGCGATTCTCTTCCCCCTCGCAGATAAATTTCTCAAGTCGCTGACCTTCCACTCCTCCGCCCCTACAGAAAAACCTCACGGACGAGCAGGAGAACATAATGGACGCGCGTGTGAACTTCTCGCAGCCGGATCCCGACGTGGCCCCTCACGAGCGACGGCCTATTTTAAGAGCCGCGACTGGGGCGGCGCCACCCGGGGTTAAACCCGGCTTAGGTTCTTCGAAGCACTCGATGAAGTACGCCGTGGCCGGGATGGAAGAGTCATCCTTCGACGTGGACAAGAGCGACGACATTCCGCAGCGGAGTAACGCCACACCGCCGAAGAACTTCGGGCACCCGAGAGGACTGGCGGAGGATCCTGTCCGTCCAGGGTGTTATTCGAACTTCGGCAAGGGGGGCGTGCGGCATTACAGGAAGAGAGGCGCTACCACTTCGCAAACGCTTGATAACCATTTACAGTGCACGGATGGCGGGTTAGCGCCGACCGCTGGGCCGATTAGATATGGCCACCAAACCACCGGCTTGGGCTCAATATCCCCCGAAGGCGTCACCCGAAGACGCGTCCCATACCTAAACCAACGAACCGAGAATTTTGTGGGCATGCGTTACGTGGGGGGGGACAACCACGACATTTTCGGCCACGAAGTGCGAACCGTTTTGCCCCCCGGGTACCGCGCGCCCGACAACGCCCCATGGGCCAATCACTTCGACGACGCCAAGTACAGGTACGTTTTTTATCCCGTAAAATCCTGCTCGCCTTGTACCACGTACGTCTTGTACCACGTGGTTCGCGTTTCAACACATCCTGTGAGGGATTTCTCATCATCCCCATCCGAAGAACGCGCCCAATACATCCGCCCGACTGTGGCCCATACAAAATACTGACTTCTATTTCCAAAATCCTAGCTGGACCAACCACAACGACGTGTTCGGCCCTGGTGGTGAGCGCCGGCACGTCATCCCAGAGGACCCTGCGAAGGACCCTAAAGACACGTCGCACCTGTTCAGGAACCCGGATTCGCCTCCAGCCCCTGAAGGGAAGTACCAAAGCGAGAAGCCGTACAAAGCGACTGGCGAGTATTCGGGCCAACTTTCACCCAGAGATCGAAGCAAACCTCCATCCTGGGGCTGGAACCCCAACCCCACCCGGGGCGAACGCACACGGGGACACGAACACGTGCCCGACGTCATCGGCACGCACCAGAACCACACCGCGGGTAAGCTTCACCGGAAGAAACACACCGTGCCTGAATTTGACGAGCAGGAGTACTCAGGCGCGTCGACCGTTACGCTAACAGGAAGACACCCGCTGAAAAAGTCAGTAGAGCCGGATTGGAAAGTGCGGAACACGTTTGAAACCGTTGGTTTGACGCCCCAGATTCTGGTACCAGAAATGGACATGCACCGCAACGAGGACAACAGGATGCGGATGGAGGAACAACGACGGGAGGAACACTTTGCAAAGTACCAAACCTCGCAGCCGCACGCGGGGGCGATGCCGGCGCCGCCCGTGCATCAAATCAACCGCAGAAAGACGTACGAAGGTGAGCGCAACGTGCACCATCAGGACTCGTTCGCCACGGTGGGTCTGACCCCTGAAATGATGGGCATCCCAAGAGAGATGCAGGCGGGTACAAAGGAGATGCAGCAAGGGATGCCGCGAGCGGGTAAAACGGTGGTGCCTGTCAACAGAAGCGCAGGCGCGCCGTCCGAGATGGTCCAGGAGCGGCGCGTGGGAAAACGCGTGACGCAGTACGGCATTGATCAACGGTGCAAAAACACTTTTGACACCGTGGGATCCGCGATGACGTTCATGAAGGAGGGCGTGCCCATGGGCGAACCAGTGAAGGACCCGCGAACGAGGCAGTCAAAGGGGTCGACTGGATTCTACGGGTTCTAATTTTTAATTAAGGGGGGGTATATATTGTGGCCTATCAAAGGAGGCGGCCGATGTGATGGTGGTCTGTCGGTTCATTTAATAATGTAAACATTTTACGAAGTGAAACGCTCGCTCGCCTGTCAAGTCGCCTCTTGAAATCAACCGTGCTTGCCCGCTTCCTTTTCGGCGCACTTTTGTCCCCAAAGGGACGCCCTTTGTGTTCCCGCCCGCCACAAGTACTCGCGCGCCTTGGACGACAGGCACCCTTCGCCTCGCCGCACAGGTGTCGACCGGCTAGCGCAGATTCATTGTAGACCTCATAGACCCGGACTGCGACGTTCCCGTGTAGTACGGACCCACCCGCACAACCTTTTTCCCCGAATCTAGTACTGAGATCGACGAAAATGGCGGGGGGCGGCCCGATCACGTCGCTTCCCAAGCACGTCCTCGCCGGTTTGGCGCGTTCGCTGGCGGTGTACAGCGGGATGCCCGAGGAGATCGCTTGGGGGCACATCAAAGCCAGGGGGTTCACCCCCCCCGAGTTAGACGGCCAAGGCGCGAAGATGCGAGGCGCGTTGCTTAAGATCCTGGCCAACGAAGTGCTTGACGAAAATGGAAAAACCACCGACGACAGATTCGAACCCGAAGCGATGACGTCCCCAATCAAAAAGAACTCAAAGAAAAAGCAAACTGCTGCGAAGCCCGCTAATTCCGCAGAGACGCACGTTACGCACGCGGTGGGTGTGAAGGACGGCGACGCGTCGGATTCCGACTCCAGCGAAGTCGCGAGCAAACCGCGGGCAAAGCCGGATAATGAGGAATCTCAGGATGATGATGCTACTGCAGATGATGACTCTGACGATTCAGATGCCTCTGAAAGCGACGCTTCAGATGACACTTCTGACCACGAGAACGACGCGTTTTGGTTCGGCAAATCCGCGACTGAAGCACCTCCCCCCCCCGGCGCGAACCCGTTCGCGATGGAGAGTGAATCGATCGATTTGCAAAAAGAAGCGGCGGATCAAATCGCCGAGGCGAAGAAAATTGTTGCTGCCAGGAGAGCCGCGGCTGCCCAGGCCGCGGCCGCTTTAGCCTCTGCCGTCGACACCATAGAAATAAAATATTCAAACGCGTCTTCAAGGCCAAGCGTGGCGTTTACCAAGGAAGCGGTGAGCATCGCCGCGGCGGCGGAGGAGAGGAAGGATCTGACGAAATCTGTTGGAGGCGGTGAAAAACACCACGGACATGGCTCCAGCGTCGGCACGGCGAGCGTGGGTGGTAGCTCCCGAGCGCCTAGCGAAGTGGACACGGTAGGCGATGCAAATGATAAAGCAGACACGATCTCAGTCGCGGGCTCCGACTTCCCGGGATCTGACGCGGGGACGTCCGTGGCGGGCGGCTCTGTGGCCGGGTCCGTCGCGGCGACGCACGGCAGCGAAGAACCGCCGCGAGTAGACGACGTACAAAGTTACTTAGGGGACTATGACGACACCGCCTCGGTGGCCACGTCGCGAGGTGCACTACTCGAGGAAGATGAAGATGCTGATAATCCAGATGACGGGTCGGAAGCGTCCGTGTCGGATGATTCAGACTCAGACTCAGACTCGGACGATGACAAGGAGAACAACCCGGAACCGCAGACCAGGCGAGTTTTGAGAGCGCGACGGCCGCCGCCGACCAGAGCCCCGAGGCCGGTATCCGTGGAGGACGAAGTGCCCGTCGCGGCGGCGGCAGCAGAGGCGGAGACGCAGGCCTCGGAACAGGAGAAAAAGTGATGTAGCAGGACTTGTCTATGAAAAGAAGTGTACTTCGTCACTTCACCTTTTTCCAAAAGGTGCAACCCGCGGATTAAATTTGGCCCCAAAAGTGCGACGTCACCACAATCTCGCTTGTCACGCACGATAGCCTCTTTCGTGAGCTCCCGGCTCGCCCTCGCGCTTCCCTGGGGGTTGCGGCGATACCCCCGCTGCGTTTCAAACCGCGTGCCCGCCCGTCGTTGTCCCGCTCGTTTTGCGTCCCTCTCCACGGCGTCGCTCGCACGTGACGACCCGAAACCCGCCATGTCGACACGCTCAGTGATGTGGTTCCGGAAGGGTTTGCGCGTGCACGACAACCCCGCGCTCACCGCGGCGTGCGCCGACGCCAGCAGTGTGATTCCCGTGTTCGTCTTAGACCCGTGGTTTATGTCGCCCGACCGAGTAGGGGTGAACCGGGTCCGGTTCCTGTTGGAGTCTTTGAAGGATTTGGATGAAAACTTGAAAGCGAAAGGCTCCAAACTTTTAGTGATTCACGGCGATCCCACGAGGGTAATCCCAGCCGCGCTGAGGGAATGGCAGTGCACCCGGCTGTGCTTCGAAAAAGACACAGAGCCGTATGCGTTGAAACGAGACACAGCTGTATTGGAACTGGCTAAAAAACTGAACATTGAAGTGCACAGTCCATCTAGTCACACGTTGTACGACTTGGAGTTACTTCTCGCAAAGTGCCCGAAAAAAGAACCCCCTACGGCGTACTCGAGCTTTTTGAAAATAGCGAGTTCGCTTGGCTCGGTACCGAAACCAGAGCCCACCCTATCAACTATACCTGTTTTGATCGACTCGGGAGACTCCAAATACCTATCAAAAGACGTCTCAAGCCTAGTCGAAATGCTAGGATCCTGCGCAACCGGCCACGGCATACCTTCGCTGGAACAGTTGGGATACCCTAGTCTAGAAATAACCGAGGGCTTCCCCGCTCGCGGCGGCGAGACCGAGGGTTTACGACGGCTAAGGGCTACATTGGGACAAAAAAACTACGTCGCCGAGTTCAAGAAACCTAGCACGAACCCGACGCAGCTGTGGAGTAGGTTGACGGAGGCTTTTGGAGGTTCTTCTAGTGGAGGGACGAAAATGAATCCTTTTGAAGCCGCGAAGAAGAACAGTAGTGTAAAAACTGAGCCCAATGACAACGTTACCCTAAACGAGCTAATGGCCCCCGCCACCACCGCGTTGAGCCCGTACATGAAGTTCGGCTGTGTATCCGCGCGGACGTTCTACTGGGAGCTCCACGATTTGCTGAATAACGAGCTGAAAGGCAAGCATTCAAAGCCGCCTGAAAGTTTAGAGGGCCAGTTGTTGTGGAGGGAGTTTTATTACCTATGCGCGTTTGGTACAAAAAACTTTGACAAGATGGAGGGCAACCGGATTTGCAGACAGATTCCCTGGACGTGGGACGAGGAGCGGCTAGTAGCTTGGGAACAAGGCAAAACAGGCTTCCCCTGGATCGACGCCAGCATGCACCAGCTGAAGCAAGAAGGGTGGATGCACCACTTGAGCCGACACGCTGTCGCGTGCTTCCTCACCAGAGGCGATTTGTTCGTGCACTGGGAAGCGGGCGCCGCGGTGTTCGACCGCGATTTAGTCGACGCTGATTACGCCCTGAACAACGGGAACTGGATGTGGCTCTCGTGTTCCTGTTTCTTTTACCAGTACTTCAGAGTGTACGGCCCGGTGAGCTTCGGGAAGAAGTGGGACAAGAACGGCGACTACGTGCGAAAATACCTGCCGCAGCTGAAAAATATGCCCGCCAAGTTCGTCTACGAACCCTGGCTCGCGCCAATTGAGGTTCAAAGAAAAGCGGGGTGCGTAGTAGGGGTTGACTATCCACATCCGATGGTGGACCACGCCACCGCGAGTAAGGAGTGCATCGAGAAGCTCGCCAGCGCGTACAAGGCGCACAAGGAAGGCAAGGGGAGGGAGATCAAAGCGGTTGGGAGCAAGAGGAAATTAGGGGAGTGAAGGAGGAGGTATATAGGTATACAGTCAGGTTCTATAACACAAGGATCGATCGATCTATGAGTACACCTTATTCGTAGTAGACCCACCTCTTCGTAATACACCTATTCATTCTCTTCATACACCTATCAATCCACCTTTATATCCAGTCCCCTTGTTGCAGCTTCAGCGGCAGATACACCTCCGACAGGTACTGGAACCCGTATGAACTCAACGCCTGGATCTCGGCTTTCGTTTTCGTGCGCAGCATGATTTCCACCTCTTTCACCCACTCCGGGTTTTGTTGGATGAATTCCTCCTTCAACATGTGCGTCCCGGTTTCGATATCCTTCGCTGACATCTCAAGCCTGCACTGTTCGGGGATGTTGAACTTGTCCAGGTCGGACGGGCGGACGCCGAGCCATTTGATGTCGGGGGTCGTGAGGTTAGCGCTGTCGAAGGCCATGTTTTTACTTCCTTGCATGTACACTGAGATGATTTTCAACCCGTAAGGGTCAGCGTCCACCAAGGCGAGCACAGGAATCCTCAAATCCCTCTTCAATTTTGACAAGAACAACCTCGTCGCCACATCCGGTTGCCCCTTAGCTGTAATAATCACACACGGAAACCTGTTGTAAAACCTGTCCTCCGCGAGACGCATAAACGCGGCGTCTTTTTCGACCAACAGCACGAACTTAGCGTCGCTTCTGAAGTTGGTGACCTTGTCTATGTTGCTCGGAATCGCCTTCCCTCCGATGCCCATCTTGGTGCAGTCGATCTCGTCCCCGTCCTCGTTGTATATGAGCTTGCCCACAACTACGCCTTTTTCAGACGCCACGACGTGAAGCGAGTTCCGCGTGCATCCTAACAAACACGAAACGTCATCAAGCACCGCGTCCGAGTCCTTCTGGTCCTTGAAAAGCTTCACGTCGGTGTAGAACAGGTCACGTTTCGTGACGTGAATGCCTCTGCTTAACACGCCGTGCACGAGCTGCATGACTCTTGTCAAAATAGCAACCTTCCGAACAGACCCGGTACTCGAAAAACTCGTGTGCGTGTGTTTATCTTTCAGCACGATGCGATCGAGTTGTTCTAAATACACCTGGTCGTTTTGGCCCCGGCTGGGTAACGAATACCCGAACCCCTCGCCGTCCAGCACGTTCTTCGCAATAGCGACCATCACCTGCTCAATCGCTGCCGCGACTTCCCGCCCGGGCAAATCAACAACCTCCCGGTACGCCTCCGTGAGGTTCAAGTCCCTTAAAGTTTTTCGCACAGATGGCGCAGCCTTCACCGCGGACTCAAGCGCGTGCACTTTTGACAACACCTCATCGATGGACCCCGCGCGTCCTTCCCGCCCGTCCCTCAACTTCTTCAAGGCGTTGTTCACGCCCTCGTCAGGGGCCTTGCCGCCCGAACGCTTGGGGGGCATGCTGAGATGTGCGGACTGGAGACGCGCGTCTCGATCTGTCCGAGTAGGCA
>TARA_B110000977_G_scaffold155049_2_pt1 | contig 14920 bp, 7 predicted proteins | sample TARA_B110000977 | Tara Oceans TARA_B110000977 (sample SAMEA4397798) | marine metagenome | biome: Polar Biome; feature: [SRF] surface water layer (ENVO:00010504); material: water (ENVO:00002006), including particulate matter (ENVO:01000060) such as... | depth 5 m | reverse complement strand
GAAAAAGAAAAGGCAAAGGCAAATTCTTCGTCGCCGTCGCTGCTGCCCGCCCAGCCCTTGACCTCCGTCTTTGTGTACTTCCACACGGGTGTGAGCAAATTGCGGAGGAACATATTCGTCAAAGGTTTGAGTAACTTGGGGGCTGTGATAATTGAAGATAATTTTGATAACCGAACGACGCACGTCGTGACGGACGACGCGCAGTGGATGGAGATCTTTTCGGTCAAAAAGAAAACTTCAAACACGAAACCGAAACCGAAAACAGTCGCGCAGAGTACTGAGGTACTCGACTTGACCTCTATAATCGCGGTGTCCCCTGAATGGTGCGTGGAGTGTATTAGACTGAAAGCGCTTGTCGATACGGCGTTGTATCCTCCCGGGTCTGGCACGAAAGGCAAGGGGAAAGAAGCGGTTGGTGACGGGAGTGAGAATTCCTCACTGCCAATCGCCGAGCGTCGAAGGTTGGAGCTTCTGGCGCTTCAGGACGCGGCGAAGGACGCGGCTCGCCAAGCCGCGGACGCCGCAGAGTTCGCCGCGCACCCTGACGCGGATAATGGTATAGATGCAGTGTTCGCCGCGTTCGATGCGTCGGAGAAGTTGGAAAGGAAAGCACGTGCGTTGGAAGCGGCGGCCACACGCGCGGGCCCGGCCCCAAACTGGGTCGCGATTCCCGACTCGGAGCAACAGCAACGGGCTTACCTCGGTCGTGTGAAAATCGCGCTGGCGTGCCAACAACCCACGAACGCGCAAGCGTTGCCTGGAGGAGCAGGCACCAACAAAGACGTGAGTAGGTTCGAAAACAACGACAGCGAAGGTTCCGCGCGGAATTCGTTGGATAGCCAGGACACCTATGGGGGTTTGGACGAGGGTGGCTTGTTTTCGAACAGCGGCGATCCAAAAGACTGGAAAAACGCCGGGAAGCTAAACGCGCATTTAATGAAACCTTTATCTGAACTGGCTGACATTTATGAAACCGTTTTGGCCGTTGACAAGGGCGTTGACAAGTACAAAGCGAAGAACCACAAGATGGTCGTCGCGGCGCTGAAGGAGCTTGATTTTTTCGTCACGGATGTGAAGCAGTTGATAAATCTCCCAAACCCTGAAACCGGGGAATTAACGGGGAAACCGTTGACTTCCGCGTTTGCAAAGAAAAAGAGTACCATCAGGGATAAAATCGCGGAGATTTTAACCACGGGGCGGCTACAGAAACTAGAGATGTTGAAAACCGACAAAAGAGTCAGTGCTTTGCTACAGTTGGGCAAGATATGGGGCGTCGGCCCTGAAACCGCGCGTCGGCTACACGACCGCCACGGGTACGATTCGATTGAGAAACTCAAGGCGAGGGTAAAGGAAGAGGAGGAAAAAGAGCAGGAGGGTGAAATAATTCCAAAAGAACAAAAAGTCTTGACCCCGCAGCAGCGCATCGGCTTAAAGCACTTTAGGGAGTTTGAGTTGAACATACCACGGGAAGAGGCGGCGGCTATTGGACGGATATGCAAAGAAGCGGTGGAGCAGGTTTGCGGGGCTGGGAGGTGCCAAGTGACTTTAGCAGGAAGCTTCCGAAGGGGAAATCCCGTGTGCGGCGACATCGACGTTTTGATTTCGCCGTTTTACAAATTCGCGCAAGACGCTAGTCAGTTGAGCGACCTTGAAGTAGAACAGCTGGAGAATGAAAGGAAGTTATTGACTGATTGCGGTACCTCTTCCAGTAAAACGGCGCAGGGTGGAGCGTTACAGAACGGTAGTTTGGATGGCGATGCAGTACATGACGGTGATTCAGTACATGACGGTATCATGATAGCGCACCAGTCAGGTACTGATACTTCCAACTTACCCGTCATCCCGCGAAGACCCGACTCGCCAAAGCGCCAGACGTACGTCGATCGCCTTGACGACATTCTGCCGAACGTGTTGAGTTTAATAAAACAAAGGGGGTTGATCACGGACGATCTGGGAAAGGGGAAGGGGAGGTCGTACATGGGTGTGGCGCGAGTGCCTATGGATGTTGAGTTGCTGTGTGAAAGCGAAGCGAACAATACTGACAGCGTTGGTGCGTTGGGTGGAAGTGAACAATTGAGTTCTGACATTGGCTCTCCAAACCCCACCGCCGCAAACCCACCCAACCCGCGCAAGTTCCGCCGCATCGACATCAAAGTCTACGCCCCCGAGGAGTACCCGTTCGCGCTGATGTACTTTACCGGCAGCGGTTATTTCAACCGCTCGATGCGTTGGTGGAGTAAAAAGAAGTTCAACGGCATGAGTTTGGGGGACAAGGGGTTCAGGGTGGTATCAGGGGCGAAAGAGTCGAAAGTGGAACACACGAAGCCGTTTCTAACGGAGCACGACATTTTTGAATACCTGAAGTTGGCGTACGTCGCGCCAGAGGATAGGTGTGTTTGATGAATGGTTTGGATTGTTTAGGGTATATTAAGGGTATATTAACCCTGAGCAGCAACAGCTCTGTAAAGTACGACAGAAATATAGTGAGACGAGGGAGAGAGTAGAAGTAGTAGAGACGCGCGTAGCAAACGTTTGATGACAAAAAATTGCATGAAAAACTGACAACCAACTTTTCGTTCATTCATACCGGAATGCGCCCAGATGAGTCCTACCCGTCCCACGCGTCGTCTTTCCGTCGACGGCACGTGTGTCGCCTGTTCGGAATCACTGGAAGCGGCAACGCGTGTGGTGTGGCACGTCGCGTGCGCGGCAGTGCTTGAGCGCGTGGATGTGGTGGTCGTGCACGTCGGGAGTGATGATGCGATCGAAAACCACGCTCCTTTTCTCGATTGCCACGGCGAACTGAATCGAGCCGCATCATTCATGGCGCGCGTGTTACAGTACCTGGAGACCCCGCCGTGCCTCCGCCGAGGGTTGGTACCTACACACCCGGATTTGACATCAGTCGGCTCGCTGCCTCCCGAAACCAAAACAGGGTTCATGCCGCACCACAAACGCGCGCACGAGGAGGCGAAGTTCCGAGATGGCGTGGTGGTTGACGCAAAAGAAAATTACAAAAAACACCCGCCCAGTTCAGATGATGTAGCGACGCCGACCAAGCCTGGTCGGTCCACTTTCGCAAACGTTGGCCTGGAACAGTACGTCCGAATCGACCGCGCGGTGAGAACCGGTATGCGGGTCACAGTAGCCGAATCCGCAATTGATGATGACATAAAAACGTGGCGCGTTGTGACTCGCGGTGAAGCGCGCGATAATTCGAATGAAAATTTCTGGGGCTTTGATGTAAAAGTGCTGAGTGGGTCTGTTCGTGACAAAACAAAACCCGAGTGGCGAGTGCACCAAGGCGTAAGGTATTGCATAGAGTGATAAATAGGTGGAGTAAGTAGGTGTAGAATGAATTAATTAAATGGCTATATGGGCTGTATGAGGTCGCTGGGGTATGGTGCCTTGCTCGAAATACTGAGTGAGACGGCAGGCTCCGGTGGAATAAAAAGGCTAGGATCTAGCCGCTCTAGTTAGCTCGATGTTCGTTTAAAAAGGATATATGCTATAGCTATACTGAAAGGAAAAGACATGTAAACGCGGCGAGGAGCGACACCGAGTTTCTCGTACGCGACGCTTCGCTGACTGCTCCGTACTGGCAATGGTCCCCCCAGTAGCCTTCGTCGCACACACAGCTGTACCCCTGGCCGATCAAGTTGGCACACGTGCCGTGCGAGACACCCTCGTCGAACATACCCCCCTTGCAGTTATCAGGCAAGCACGCATGACACAGGAACCCGGACATGAGTAACATATCGTTATCGCAGTTAGAATTGCACGCCAGACAATCGGCACTAACCCCGTACCCCGGCCCTAACGGGGTCATGTTCAGGTACCCGTCGTTGTGCTCGATGGTGTGCACGACTTGGTTCAGGTTGTCGGAGAAAGAACTCGTTGCAGAAGTGTCCACGCAGTAGTCTACGCCAGTATCTGACGAGGATTGCGACGGGTAGGCGATGGACGGACCATTTGGAATCGAATCGTCGTCTTCACATTTGGTGGTTCTTTTCACGAACCCGATTGATGAATCGTCGTCGCCGTCCGCAAAGAACAAAGCACCGGTGGTTGGGTGGATAGTTAGTCCGAACAATTTGCTTGCGCCTGTGCTTATCTCATTTAACCGCACACCGGAAGTTTTGTGAAGCGCGATTACATTGCCCGTTGCGAATTCAGAGACGTACAAAACGTTGCCGTGAATGGCTAATCCACTTGGTCGGTCGAATCCGTCCGCAAACGTGAAATGAGACGCACATCCGAAAATGGAATACTCGAACGAAGGCTCTGGGGAGGACCATAATGTAAAGTTGCCGCCTAAATCGTTGCGGGCGTCGCCTGTGAATGAGCCTGAATCCGCGTGCACAGCGACGATACGACCTCCGCCCACATCCGCGACGAAAACGGTTCGCGTCGAGGCATCCACCACCACGTGCCCTGGAATTCCCTTGACATATTCCAAATGAATTTCAGGAAACCGTCTTACGTTCGCCAGCGAGTGGTCCAAACTCCCCGGCCCGTGCGGCTTCTCGAAATCGTACCGCACCAACGTTTGGTTCAACCCGTCGTTTACCCAGAAAACGTTCCCGAACGGGGTTGAAGGTTCGGGGTCGTGGCCTATGCCGACGCAAAGAGGCGTGGCATGCAGCATATCAATGTGCGTCATAAAGCAAGTGTCTCGATTTTGATTTTGGGAGGACGTACTGAGCACAGCATCCTCGGCAAAGTCTTGCTCCGGGTCGCACGCCTCGCCAGACGCGTTGACGAACACGCGTGACCCTGCGGGCCACCCTCCAGCAAACGCATCGCCCTCCACAACTACCGTGTCGTAAAGACTCGGCCCCATGAACCGGTTCGCGCGCTTCATCCCTTGGTAATCGTTTTCGGATTCCTGGCAGGTTACTAATGGGGCGCCAGCATTGCTACTCCCGAACGACAGACTCGCGACGCTCGCCATGTAGTGGTACCTGGCGCGGTCCAATCGGTGGACAGTGTGGGTTATTTGAGGGGTTTGAGGGTCTATTCCTGAGTCACCCTCATCGCCATCACCCCAAACCCCCCTCAACACCGTCAACGCGTCTGTTTTCTCGTCGGCGACCCACAAATCGCCAGTCGCCGGGTGGAACTCCAAATCCCGCGGCGTCGCGAACGCTTTTTTAAAGTTAAACCCAGAAGGGGGGGTTAACTTTTCTATACTGCGTGCTATGCCGAACTGCGGGACGCACGCATCGGTGTACGGTGCCGCGCCTGGTACGTGCGTTTGTGTCTCTCGCTCGCCCGCCGGTGCCACTTCTTCTTCGCTCGATACACTCAAACTCGAACAAGCAGCGCTCGATGTTTCTGTTAATAACGTCGCCACCACTTGGACTAATGAAACGTCTTCAGGAATATCAGTGAGGTTCAGGGTACTTGTAATAGACGGCAATACGTATCTAAGCCTTCCACAGTGATCGATCACCGCGTAGGAAGGGTGTACCGCCGGGTCGAAGAAGGCGTACGCCAAGGCTCGGCTCGCGTCGTCGATGATTTTTATCGACGCGTGTGGATCCGATCCATCCATAGCGCTCCACGCCGTCGCCACGCCAGGGTTGACGCCGTTCTTCAGCGAAATTATGAATTCCAAATTGCCAGGTAGGTCGTTTGAACCGATTCGGCTCTGCAACGCGGTGACGTACTTCGTGAACGTGGGGTACTCCGTGCGGCCGTCCAAACCGCCGGTGAAGAAGTTGCCCACGACGGTGACGTATTTTTTGCCATCGTCGCGATTCGTGTAGTCACCCAGCGTCACTGACCCCACCGTGGGGTGCGCTGTCGTATGCACAGTGCTGAGCACCGCATCAGGCAACCGAAGTGTCGTGCTTGGGACGTAGAAACCGCGCGCGGAGGTTGGTGTGGGTCGTGCAACAGTCATGAGACACACGAAGAGGAACACGAGTCTCGGGCTGTCGAAGATGACGGCTCGGGAACCACGTCGATCGTGCCTACGCCTCTCATGCGTGCCTTGCTCGCGCGTCGGGGTACACGGAAGCGCCATCCTCCACGGTGCACAACGAACAACTCCAATACTAAACCCGGACGCCCTAGACAGCAGACCACCACTGGGAGAAGCGCCACCTCCACGCGCGTCGAGCTCTGAGGGGTGCCGAGTTCCGAAAAGCGATAGGGAGGACACGTGTTCGCTTTAGCGGACGGGAGAGATTGAAAATAAAACGCTCGAAATTTTGTGCCCATTCAAGAGTGTCACTCATCACGCGTTTATGTCTATTACAACCCTCAAGTCCTATTTCCCTCCTACTCCTCGAGCTCGCCGTGCCTTCGCAGCAGGTCCTGTGCCGTGCTGTGCTGCACTCTTGCCATCATTACGCCTTTGGGGAACATGTCGACGACGCTGTATACGATGGCGAGCGTGGGTAGGATCGCGGCGAGCGTGGCGACAGGGCCCGTTCGGACCGCCGTGAACGGCAGGGACATGCACAGACACATCAACCCGGTGGTTGGCATGACCCATATGTCGGATATTGAGCTTATCTGGTGCATGATAAACTCCAGCCTGCTCTCCAACGTGGTCATGTACAAGCCCAGGGATGAAATCCACAGAAACCCGCACATCAAGCTCCGAACGTTGCACCACATGCTCGCGCCTAAATTTTTGTCATACCCGGCGAATGCGGATTCACACCAAGGCTTGAGCAACGCCCGCGCTCGTGCCGCGAGGTCGTGCCACGAACGAACGCGGTACTCAGACACAGAAGTGGCACGCTTATCTCGCGCGCACCGGTGCCGGGCGAACATGAAGGCCGCAACGCCGCATCAACGCGCGGCCCGGTGTGCGAAGCGGAAAACCTAAAGAATTTTGTTAAAAAATAAAAGGAGTGTCTACAGAAATATGTGAAAACCCAACAACGCGTTCAACGCGTTCATCCCCAACTCAACAAGCCCCATGACGGCACGACTTCGGACCTCATCCCCGACCTCGGACGGCCGAGCAGTGAGTCTGAATCGGAAACGAGAAGCCCCACGACATGAAAATAGTTGGCGGCCCGATGGGCGACGCTTTTATGCGTCGCGCGGACGCCGAACCAAGGACGTCGGGAATAGCGCTATTGTTTGCTGACTGGACTCGTCGTCTCGCTACTGCGTTGTAAAAATCAAAAAACAACGAACTTACGCCCCCCCCATGGCACTTCGTTCCGCGCCTTCACAGGCGCGATCGATCGAACCGAAAGCGACACCCTTCCGTCGTTCTCGTGTCCCCAACCCTCGCGCTTACCTAACGCGCGCTTCTTCCCGTAGAAGGCTTCCTTCTCAAGACCACCGCCCGCCCCCAAGTCCCCCTCCCGCATTCCACATGGTGGCCACCGAGGGCTGGGTCGATCGCGACTCCGGTCTAATGAAGGGATGCGTCTCGCTGGTTCGGTGGGGCGATGAGTGGCCTGTTATGATTCCCCTGTACCTCACCATCGTGTTTGGGGGCGTGATTGCCGCCGTGTACTTGACCTACTGCGGCCACAGAGCGGTGGGAATGGCGATCACCGGGTTCGCCGTGTTCTTCGCGTTCACGTCATCAGGCTACCCAATGTGTCACGATGCGTCTTCTGCCTGGGAAATCGGGTGGTACTCGAACTGGGTGTTCATCGGCATGGTGCTTTTAATCGCGTGGTTCCTTCGCGCGCAACGCGACAAGGCTTTAAAACCAGGCGGGTGGGCTGCTGCAATTGTGTACCGAAAGGTTGCGCCGCCGTCAAAATCTCCTTTCTTCCAAAAAGACCTCGCAATTCTCGGTCCGCTGAACGAGCTACTCACCATGACGTACGGCGAGATTTTCGTGTGGGGCATGATCGCGGCGTGGCTTGCCGTTGCGTTTTATGAGCGCTACGACACGTCATTAGGCACCCCATCCGAGAACTCCGGGTATGAAACCTATTTCGGCAACAAAACGAGGGCGGCTGGGAAAGGATTCGCGCAGGTGGCGGTGCGGTGTTTATTCCTCGCAATCCTAACCCCGTCGCGTAACGTAACCCTGTACCAGCTGTTTGGGATCCCGTTCGACAGGGGAATCAAGCAGCACAAACAAATCGGACGTCTGTTTTACATTTTCATGGTGATCCACGTGATCTGTATGTTGTGCGGAGGCACGGAGAAGGGTATCGTTACCTGGGACAAGCAGTTCAACTTGAATGAACCCAACCTTTGGCCCGGAGTCGTCGCGTTTTCCGCGTTCCTCGGGCAGTTCTTCCTAAGCCTGCCGTACTGGCGCCGGAACCACTTCGAGTTGTTTTACTGGATGCACATCAACTTCATGTTTGTTGGGAACATGTTTCTTATTTTCCACAACCGGTTCAGGGCGGTATCTTGGATCATTCCCACATTCGCGTTTTTCTGGCTAGACTTCGGCGTCCGGTGGTACGCCAAGCTGGGTAAAAAGTCACACCTTGTGAGCACCGAAATCGTCGACGCGAACTTGGTCAAGCTCATCGTTAAGAGAGACGGGTTCCCATCCAAAGCGTTCGACTTCCACCCGGGGAGCTACATCTGGCTCTCCGTTGACGTCCCCGAAGAGCACAGAGCCAACTTGATGAAGAAAGCGCTCGGCCCACCGGCGGCACCCGTGCAAATCCCTTCGTTCCTCTGGTTCCACCCCATTACGGTTTCCGGGTACGACCCCGTTACGAACGAACTCACCCTGTTCATCAAGCGCATGGGTGCCAAAGATGACGAATGGTCAGGGCAGATCATCAAAACCGTGGAGCACGTTAAAAACGGCGCGCTGAAGCTTGAAGAAGTGCGAGTGCACGTCGGCGGTCCGCATGGCAACCTGCAAGTGCAACCGGATGACGTGGACCACGTGGTTTTGGTCGCGGGCGGCATCGGTGTGACACCGATGGCGGCTATTCTCGAGGACCAAATCCGTAGTGTTACAACGACGAACAACAAAACCTCGTTGATCTGGACCACGCGCGTGCCTTCTGAAATCAAGGCGTTTTCCTACCTGTTCGACCAAATTGCGAAGCTTCCCTCGGACCAGAAATCCCGATTCAACGTCAAGGTGTTTGTCACGTCCGGGAAGGAAAATTCCGCTGACGTGGAAGCATCGGCGTCGTCCGTCGTCTCCGTGAACTCTGGAAGGCCTGACTTCGACGCGTTAATCAAACAGGCCCAAGCTGACTCTGTCGGACACACCGGCGTGTACATCTGCGGGCCGGACGCGATGTCCGACTCGGTGGAGAACGCCGCGCACGCCAACAAGTGCGTCGTGCACAGGGAGACGTTCGAGTTCTAACTCAGGACATCTTGAGTTATTATGAGCTGTGTCTCTATGTCTATGCTCTAATCCTTATCTACCGGTGTACATAAGCTTTTCTGTTACTAATAAGTTTTTCTGTTATTACGAGGTATTACAAACGTATCACTCGTCGTCGCTCTCCCCTGTTTCCCCTCTCCGCTCGCGTTCCTCCGCCTCTTCGTCGTCCGACGATTCCGCGTGGTCCCCGCCAGCTAATAAGGCGCACTCTTGTGACAGCTCAGCAACTAAACGCCACTTGGGCCGCGCTGTGAGCTCAAGCGCCCACAGGTCGTCAAGCGTAACCTCCGTATCGCCGATCTCCACGGAGCCGCCGTAAAGGTAGAGGATGTTGCCTTTCACCGCCACTGCGGCGTTCATCCGCCCCCTCGGCCGCGGCGCGTGTCGCGGCGCAGCCTCTCCGCTCCCTGGAGAGTACAGCAACTCGGAAACTTGCCCTCCTACCTTGTACAGCTTGTACGCCTTCCGTACTGCATATCCGCGGTAGTGCGCCTGGATTTTGATCGCCGCCCTGGTAGCGCCGTCGCGAACGTTGAAATTTTTATTTACGCTCTCGCCCCGCGCCACGCGTTCCGCTTCTTCCTTCCCGCCGGTTTCGGTGCCAGGAGCTTTCCCTTTCTTGTCGTTTTTTTCCGCGTACAGCGTCACAGGGAACCACCTCCCATCGTCCAAAGACATGGAATACGCATCGGAAAAGAATTCTGAAATAATAACCTCGCCCTTCCTCACCTCGTGGTCCACGACGCCGCCGAAGAGGACGGCGCGTTTCTTCGCCAAATGCGTCGCGCTCGTCGCGCCCGCCCGCGGACCTGGCGCCAACCCCTTCTTTTTGGATTTTTCCCACCCCCACGTGTTCAGGTCTAACCTCCACAGATCAGAAAACGTGGCGCCCTTCTCCAATTCGCCCTCATCGCCCTCGCCGTCACCCGCGTACTTGCAGTACCCGCCGTACACAAAGAGATTGTCGCCGGAAACAGAGACGTGCGACGCGCTGCGAGGGGACGGGCCGACGTTTCCTATATTACTTGAGCCACGTCCTCCTCCCCCCGCCCGCTGTGTCCACGTCATGGTCGCCATCGCCAGCTCCCACACGTCGTTGTAGTACTTTAGTTCGTGCCCTGTGTCGTAGAACCCGCCGAAAAGTAACAAGGACTTTCCCTTTGGGTGATTCACCATTCTGTGTCCGCTCCGCGCGGACGGTCCGTTTTTTATTGGAAGGTTCTCCCACTTGTTTTCCTCCAAGTCGAAGCGCCACAGATCCCTGTAGTGGTGGAACCGCTCTTGGGATGGACTCGTGAACTCGCCTCCGAAGAGGTATACATACCCGCCATGTGCCACGGCCTGGTGCGCGCTTCTTGGCGGCGGCGCGTTCGGGGCTTTAACTTTTTTCCACTTGTTTTTCCCGCAGTCGTACCGGAAAAGATCCCCAAACACGTTTGTTTTTCCATCGGGGTCTACTGCTTCGCCTCCGAACATAACCAGCTCTTCTGGTTTCGGTGTTAGGGTTGGGGTCCATGAGCAGTTGCACCGGGGGGGTGGTTTATCGCAGTCCTCCTCGATTTCTACTGTAGTTTGCTTCGCGTCTAGGACCTTGATCGAGGCCAATATAGCATCGATATCATCGCCCGCGGATGCTTTCGCGTGTCGTCGTTCTAATTTCGCAGTGTTCTTGTCCGTCTTGCGGTCCGTTTTACTAGCACCAGACGCGGCTTCGGATTCCTTGCCTGCGCGCTTGGCGAGCTTCTTACGCTTGTCACGGCCGGAACCCATGGGGGGCGTGGGACCGCGCGAGCGGTCCTCACGAAGGCGCGATGGGAGAATGAGCGGCGGCGGTGGGTTTCGTAAAAGTCGTCGGTCGGTCCTGAGAAAATTATTTCCAGCGGTTCCATTTTCGAAAAAGCTACGACTCCTATCTTCGCACGTCGTGGCTCGCGGAGCACAGACGCAAGTGCGCGCGGAGATGAATAATGAGGGTACATAAGCGCTGCCCGCACGGCAAGCGGAAAGACAGCTGCCCGGTGTGCAATCCCTGACCTCATGGCAAGGCGAAAGACAACTGCGCTGCGTGCAAGCCCTGACCTCACGGCAAGGTGAAGAAGAACTGCGATGAGTTCAACCCCTGCCCGCACGGGAAGCGGAAAGGCAACTGCACGGCGTGCACCCCCTGCCCCCACGGCAAGCTGAAAAAGCACTGCGCGGCGTGTAAGGCAGCGCGCACAGGTCAGCCTGGTTCGCTCGAGATCAAGCAAGAGCCCGAGGCGTTCACCATCCGCGGGTACTTCGGTTTCGACGACGGCCAGTAAACGAGTTTACCTAATCACTTTGATACATAAACTGGGGGGTGTGGGTGCGCCAGGCAAGTGAATGTGTGATAGAGGAGAGGGTGAAGGCAGACATGTCGACATAATTCACTGTTGTTAATATATTACTCCTCTACCCGCAGATTTGTACGCCACATGACGAAGTACCGCATCGCGTTCAGTTCGTCCGTGCTGGTTGAATCGATACTCTCCCCTGTCTCACACCGCATATTTTGCAGCCGTTCAATCGTCTCTTGCGCGTGCTCCTCGACCACATCCACGTCGTCGCCGTCGAAGAACCTCTGCCGAACTCTGTTGTAGTAGTTGTCAACTGTGCTCGCCGCGAGCGCCTGCGCGGTGCCCCGGCGATCCGTAGTTTCCAGCCATAATTTGAACGCCTTGAGCTCTGGAAGTTCGTCCAACGCAGCATATTGCGCATCCCTAACTTGCCGCTCCAGCTCCTTGGCTCCAGTCCTGCTTAATTCGGACATCGGCAGGTTACGTTTCGATATTCGCGTTTTTTCAAGCCCGTGGGCGAAGACTTGGATTTTTTGACGAAACACGCAGTGCGTCTTTGGGTCAGCGCGCTGCGCATCCACCATCTCATCCTCCATCGCCCTGTATACTTTTAACATGGCTAACGTCCCAGGCGACATGGCGACGTCCACTTTATAGTCAGCGGGCGGGTCGTGGTCTCCGAAGTCGTGCGACGGGCGGTTAACGCGCTGGCTCACCGAGTCGATTGTTATCACTTTTGGAGAGGTTAGAATTCCGTACTGAATTTTGTACAAAACGTTTTGTTCGCTCGACGGGCGAAACGCAGCAGTCGTCGCTCTTCGCATCAGGTTGTACCCGATCACTACTACGTGCGTGCACACTTTTGACAACGGTTCGTTCGCGCCAAGGAACACGCCTTCAAAAGCCCCCTTCCTCGTTTTCGCTTCCGTGATTTCATAGATGTCCTCCACCGACGCCCCCGCCCTCACTTTCAGCTCTTTCCCATAGAATATTACCTTTGGCGCACCGATGAAGCACACAAATAACGTCGTTTTAGGGTCGTGCGTGATCGTTTCACCCCAATCGGTGACCATATTACGAACAGTTTTGGCGATGTCACTCACGCCGCCGTAAACGTTCACTTTAGGGGAACAAGAGATGAAGAGCATCCCACGAAGCGTCACCGCACCGGACGCGCCGCTGAGCCCTGGTTCGGGTCCGGGTGCTACAGCGCCTCGCAACGTAAGCTCCTTACCGTCGGACGCGTTTTTCCTGTCGTAGAAACGCCTGAGCAAAGTGTCAACCGCGCTCGACTCTTTAAAGCCCTTAAGCGTGAGGTTGCCTTCGATCTCAAGTTCGCACCCTGGCGGTATCTCGAAAAAGTTGATACCTCTGTACCCAGGCTTTGGGTACACCTGGAAAATAGGGGTCACTACGTCGTTTCTGAACGCCCCGACGGGGTTCACAATGTACCCACTGAGCGTGGCGCTACACGCGATGATCTGCGTTATGGGATGGATGTTGTCTTTGAAATATTTCGAAGCCAAAGCGATTTGCTCTTTCAGCGATTTCGTAGTGGCGGCGCGACTCCCAGGCCGCACGTACATTTCGTCCTCGTCATCCTCGCCTCTCTCGTCTCTCGGGATGAACCGCTGATACGCACCCGGGTCTTCTTGCGCTGAGACGTCCACCGACTTTTGGCCTTTGCCTTGCGTGATTTCGTCACACTCGTCAACTAAAGTCACCGTGTAACGCCCTCCTCTTTTCGAGCCGTCGATGAAGCCTTTCACTCTCTTTAGGTCGGAAATAGTGCACAGCGCGGCTACAAAAATCTCACCTGTCTCAGCGGAAGGGATGCCGTTATCCTCAGTCGCCTTCTTTCCTAAGGTGTGCCGAACGCTGTAGTACCGCTGTCCAAAACCCGAATGCCGGAGTTTTTTCACCATGTCGACCACAGGTGCCACTTTATTCGGGGCGCAAAGGATCACGACGTGCATGCGCATCATGCACGCCGCGAGTGCGATTGAAAACAAAGCCCCAGTTTTTCCTTCGCGTTCGCGACCTTTCAATATCGCGTGTTGGCCCGGTTTGCCCCGGTTGTTTTTGAACTCAAACAAAAGCTTACCAATCGCTTCCATTTCATTTTGGCGATATGCGACGCCTTCGTCTGTGTCGTCTCCAAACGCGAGGCGAAAGTTGCTGTACACAGACACGGGTTCCGGGATGAGTGACATAGCGACCTGGTTCCATTTAACGAACAAGCGTGATGCATCCCGTGGGATGGGTATATCAAAAGCCTCGGGCACGGCAGGTTCCAACAACTGCCGACGAGCATCCGGCGTTCGAATGTCGTGTTGCGGAGTTTCAGGCGATAAGAAGCCGTCTAACGTCGATTGTCCCTCCACGCGCCGCCGGCGCTTACGTCTGCGAGGCTGTTCCCCTTCGCCGAATTGGATGGCTTCGTCCTCGCCGAGGGGAATGGTGCCGCGTCGCTCCACAGCACGGCCGCGTCGCTCCTCAGCACGGCCGCGCTCATATGCGGCCTTCTCTCTCTCGTCCGCTTGAGCTTGCATTCTGAGCATCTCCGCGCGCATTTCGGCCACGGTCATCTCACAGAGCGGCTCTTCCTCAGCCTCGGCTGCATTTTGCGTCGCAGGAGTAACAAGAGTCGCTTGTACTTCTTCCAGCTGTGTATGTACGACAGTTTCGTCACGCTCATCCTCTGTCAAATCGACATCCGACAAATCATCCGACAAATAGTACGATCCATCCGACTCGTCGTCATCCTCTAAAAAGAAATCATCGAGATCGTCGTCGGTTTCGAGATCGTCGTCGGTATCCTCGCCGAGACCGTCGACTTGGCTGTTATCGTTGACATCCGGCGCTTCAGGTTTCACCAGCGCTTCCGGTTTCACCGTTCCTGCGGTGGTACTCTGCATCTCTGGCGCGTTGGCGCTTGTTCCTCCCGGTTCACTCATTACCTGGGGAGCCTCAACGCTGACGCGCCACAGAGCCTCATCATCGGGCGCCTCGTACTTAGACACTCCAGCGGAAGTCCCCGCCCCGATGCTCCGGGCGGCGCGCACGCCATCGCCCTCGAGGAGAGCGGCGTCCGTGTTATCGGGTGACTGCATGCGTGCTCGATCCGTCGTCGCGGCGCCAGCGTCCACGCCCGGCGCAAGCCGATGTAAGATTGTCGTAGGTCGTGTTCGGGTGCCAACTTTTCCCGCGGTTTCGACAACGGCCAGGACAGTAACGAGTTTACCTAACACTTTGATCACAATACTCTGAAGAAAATGAAAAACTGTCTCCACTCACTCCCCCC
>TARA_B110000977_G_scaffold25924_1_pt1 | contig 14930 bp, 8 predicted proteins | sample TARA_B110000977 | Tara Oceans TARA_B110000977 (sample SAMEA4397798) | marine metagenome | biome: Polar Biome; feature: [SRF] surface water layer (ENVO:00010504); material: water (ENVO:00002006), including particulate matter (ENVO:01000060) such as... | depth 5 m | reverse complement strand
GCGTACGCCCATCTACCGGAAGAAGAAGTGGAGGTAGTATGACTATTAGAGGTAGCCATATCTTCTTCAGGTATCCTCGAGTTTTCCTCCCTTCCACGGGTATCGCAATTCTTCAGCAAGTGCCCGACGCCCGCGACTGAGACGCCATACGACCACTGCAGGTCTACTTTAATATCAGGGGGGGTTTCCGAGACGCGTTCCGTATCGGGGTCCCAACCTGACGGCGCGAAAACTCCAGACTTGCACGGCACATACGAAATCTTCCCGTCGAAATCCAGTGGGACCCCCAACCCTTCGCCCTTTCTTCGCGCCGCTTCCGTGACGGCCACCGCGACTGACCCACTGCCCCCATCGCCTTTCGTTCTGTGCGGCGCCGCTAAAAGGGTGTCCACGAAATTCTCGAGCTCAATAATTTTACCCCCAGGCCGGGTGCTTCGTCTGGTGAAGAGTTCAGAGACGTCTGAGGCGTCGAGATATATGCCAATCTTTTCGCACGCGCTTAAAAACTGCACTCGCGTCAACGTAACCTTCGGTGCGTTTTTATGCTTCTCATCTAACGCGACGTGGTTTGGGTCTCTAGGATCCGTATCCCGCGGGTTCTCCTCTAGCCCGTCCCACGTCCCGTCAGCGCGCTTCGGGCCGAACGGCGAGGCTTGCGGGTGGTACGACCGTTTCGCCGGCGGCATCGGTTTCGGGATAAAATCTTTTCGTTCTTCTAAGGGGAGTTGATTGCCGTGAAGGTCCACTGCGGCGTACAGGGGGTCGGGAAACGTCGCGGTTACTCCGACCGGCCGGCCGTTTCGATCAAGAGGGATACCGTTGACGTATCGAATTGAAGGCTTGTCGACAGGTTTGGATTCGACGTCATCCTTCTCAACGTCGTTTTCGTTTTCGTCTTCGTCCATCTGAAGTCCGGCGCCCAGCACTCGTATCAACGTGATTCGTTTCGGTTCGTGCAGCGTTCTGTTTTGGGTGAGCCAGGATCGTAGCTTAGATTCCACCGCGTAGGCGCCTATCGAGGGGTGCGAGCCGGATGGCACGACGGACGACAAGGGAAGCGGACGTTCCGGTTTTGCGGGTTTTGTGTTTTTTGTAGTTCTGTCAGGTGCGGAACCACCTCCCCGCCATCCCGGTTTGTTGCCCTCGTGTGCGCCCCTGGGGGCCTCACCCCACTCGCTCAGCCACTCGCTTGACTCGTTATCCACGAACCAATCCTGCACGAGCAAAGGTGGGGCGATGGTGTGAACACCTCTGTGTGTGCCGCTCGGGATGGAAGGTCGCCCACTCGCCATCGGTCGATTTCGGAGGGCAACGTCATTGGCGTCGCGCTCCGCATCACGCGCCTCTTTGTTCGCCGCGAAGGACATTACGCCGCCACGGCCTTCCGCGAAACGAGCGGAAAGTGCGTCGGCGGAGACCTACGTGTCTCCTCCGACCGCCACCTCCGCGCGCGGGTGTGGAGCGGGTGCCGTCGTTCTCTCGGAATAAACGTTTTGTGGCCGTTTGTGAACGGCTTTTTCGGTCTCTCCAACGAAAAACACCATCACACCGAGCGGCGCGTGTTGGCTGCTATGGGGGACTCCGAGTTCGACTACTCCAGCGATGAGTTCGAGGGGGAGGGGAGGATGGGAGGTGGGAAGGTACGACGGGAAGAGGGGAAGGTTTCCTGTCACGTCCCTACGAGCATCTCGTCCCCTTTCGCCTTCGCCGTCAAATCAAACGAAGAGACCGAAGTGAAGCGTGGCCGATCTCATCTCACCCCTTCACTTCATACTCTTCACATACACACAGGTGGTTGCGAACCAGCCGCACGACGAGGAAGTCGCGCTCGGTTCTGAAACGGAATCGAGCGTGGATGATATGGCGCCTGGTATGGCTGGTTCGGTACGTTTCCTCGGATGACGCCGGTCAACGCGAGCCGTTTTTCGCGTTTATGTTTTTACATTATCATTTCACTCATCGCTTCCCCACATGTTGCCTCCCTTCGCAGGACGAATTCGCTGAGCGTGACTCTGGCCAGCCAAAGGCACCTCCCCCGAGACGAACAGAGATGTTCGATTCAAACGGAGATGACGATAACAACGATTCAAACACGGCGCGGACCGTCGCGACCGCAGAACCGAACGACAAAAAACCCTCTGCTCGATTCGCCGACTTGGACGTCCCCGCCGAAATCGCGCGGATGTTCACCCTGATCGACCAGTACACCCCTGTGCACACAACCCACCCGACGCAGCTGAAACCGTTCATCCCGCAATACCTACCCGCGGTCGGTGTGATCGACGAGTTTGTGAAGATCCCGAAACCGAATGGAGGGGTTGATCAATTGGGAATCGTGACGTTGGACGAACCGTCGGTACACCAATCAGACAAGACGTCGTTATCGCTACAGCTGCGGCACGTAATGAAACGACAAGGAGTACACGTCCCTGTTGATGCTCTGGAAGGTGATCTCGCATCAGGTGACTCCATAAACCGAGTGAGTGACCCTATCCACGATCCACAAAAATTGACAAACTGGATCGACACCGTGAACAGGTTGCACGCGGGCGGCGGAGGTATTTCTTCCGGAAAGAAAACGTCTCAACAGATTCAATACTCACGGACTATGCCCGATGTTGTTGAGCTGGCCTGCAAACCGTGGTCGGGCGATGAGGCTCAAGTGCTAAGCACTCTGAAAAGCTCACAAACTAAATTAAAACAAAAAGCGGAGGTCGTGTGCGGCGCGTTCGACGTCCCCGTGTACGACTCTGGAAATAATAATTCGGCGATTATCGAATCGCTCCACCTTTTGTTCTCCGCGATGTTGGAAGTTCGAAGCAACGCGAACACGAACACGCTAACAGTCAACAAGTAGAGTTAGGTAATGCGATATTTCCACTCAAGAACTTACTCTATGTATCACTAATTAACGTATTTACACCACTTATTCACTGCTACTATGAAACCATACTACTACACTATCCTTCTACACCATTGGCTGTCTCCCGAAGCGCACCACGCCTCGCTCTTGTGCGATGCTTTGGTTTTGGTTCTGCGGCTGCGGCGACGCCGGCACTGGGTACCCCGGCTGCGGCGATACAATGGGCTGCACCGTCGCCTGGTGCACGGTAAATCCCTGCACGGGCGTGCCGTACGCGTGCGGCTGGGGGCCGTAGCCGTTGGGCTGCTGGCCGTACTGAGGCTGTCCGTGCTGCGTTACGTGCGGCTGCCGCGGGTACCCGTGTTGCGCCATCCGCCCTGCGCTGAGCGGCACGACCATTTGCACGCCCGGTTGTTGCGCCTGCCTGAACTGACTGTTGTTTTTCGAGCTCCGGTACCGGCTGTAGCACCCGCACACGCAGCATGCGATCGTGAGCGGGAAGAGCCACGATACGAAGAGAATCACTTGTGCCGATAACGCAGGTTCGCACATGTACGGAACCGCGTCGTCAAACATGGTTTCCGTGTCATCGTCGCCGCTGACTGTGCAAATCGTCCGGTACGCCACGCAGGTCCCTGAAGTGTGGCACACATCCCCGAACGAAAGGTCATAACCGTTGGCGCACGCGCTTTGGTTCTTCGGGCTGCAGCAGTCAGGACTGATGTTCCACACGCCTCCGTAGTCTGGGTACCCGAACTCCCGGCACGGGCTTTCCGTGACGCCTGGTTTCACACGGTACCGGTCATCAGTCCGATCCCGGTCGGAACGACGGTCACCTAACACGCCGGGGAGGGTACATAGACACAGGAACGCGAAGACGAGGGAGCGTCGTTGCATCCTGCGTGGACCGCAACTCGTGCAGTGCCGAGGAGAGTGAGGTGGATGTGAAGCAATCCGCTTTTTACGCGGCCTGGAGAGAAACTGGGACACGTGGCAAAATGCAACTCATATTTCAATTCTTTCAACTCTTCCCTCTCCTCCTCTCCACCCCCCTCCCCTGCAGCGCCCCCCCCTCCACCACGGAGTCCATCTCCACTTCATCGGTATCATCCACGTTCCCCGGGTAGTACGGCAGAAAAGGCAGGTCGTACGCGTTGCCTGACTTATCCCGGAACAACTCGGCGTTGATGTCGTCGTCGGCGGCGCTCAGTGTATTTTCGAACACGGAATCGGCGGCGCGTTCGCCGAGCGTGAGCGCCGCGTTTTCTTCGCTCAAGTCTTTCCGTGTCACTACGCCCACGACCATGGGTTTCGAGGGGGTGATGTACATGTGCCGCAGGCCCATGGTTCGGAACAGTCTATAAGCTCGGCTTAACCTGGCATCGGCGTGGACTATGAATGGATGCCTTTGCATGAACGGCGCGATGTCGATCGACGCCGCCAACTCCTCCGCCGTCATCTGTTTCACCAATTCGGAAATGATTGGCGGCTTGAAGGGAATTTGCTTTAACGTTTCGAGTAGTTCACTTCGCTCACTCGCGCTTTCAAACAGCTTGCTTTTCATGGAGCTGGTTTGGTAGGACGCACCTCCCGGGTCCATGCCGGAAATGTCAGCGCTGCTTGCAGATCGGTTACCCGTTAATACTTTCGATTGCGACTCGGCGCTTCGCGGCGATTCGATGGATTCAACCTCGCCTCGGTGCAAGCCATCGACGCCCGCGTGAAATGACCCTTCATTGCGATGATAGTTAACATTGCCAGGCCAGATAAAACCCACACGATGATGCAATAATTTTAGTAACACGCCCCGCGTGATTGTGCCGTGTAACTCGAAGGGTTCGCCTGGGTTGCTCGGAGGCGTTTCCGTGACGGGGAAAGCGCCGTGGCTAGTTTCAGTTAACGCTCTTACCACGTCACTCACGGACGTCACCGGTTTCAACGTCACCAACCTATCCGCCATCACCTCGTTGACCTGAAGTTTATCCAGCGCAGGTCCAGTTTGTTCGTGCTCACACAAAAACGGCGCGCCCCGAATGTTGATGTGCGTGTCGTAAATCCCTAAAGAGAACTTATCCCCCACGGCTTTGGCGAAGAAAATCACCAACATCAGCGGGATTATTAACTGCATGCTGCCCGTGGTTTCCATCACCAAGACTGTTATGGATATAGTCATCCTTGTAGCTCCTCCAAGGCTCGCCGCAGCACCTAACGCAGCATAGCTATGCAAACACACCTGAATCGTTGGATCGATTTCAGCCACGAACGCGGCTACTCCTCTTCCAAAAATTTGCCCTAATGCAGCGCCCACCGCAAGAGAAGGCACAAACAAACCAGTCGGCGCCCCTACTCCATAAGTCCACACCATCAGCCCATACATGACCAGAAAATACAAAAACAGCGCATCCATGCCGAACATGAAGTTGCGTTCGCCGGAGGCTTGCTCAGCAGCGCCTTCGCCGACCTCTCCTAAATGGACGAGCAGTTTCAGGGACTTGGCTAACGGTGTGAAGAACAGCTGCCCGTACAGCGAATACTCCCCATCACGGCAATAGAGCCTTCTGAAAAACTTTTCCCGGATTTGGTCCTTGCTCTCGGCGCCGTACTCGAACTGCGCATGCTCGACGTCGCCTAAATCCAGGACCGGGATGCTCTGATCTAAGGCACTAGAGCCTACTCGCAGATTAGCAGGAATGGGAGCACATGGCGATACTCTTAATAATATAAACATGATCGTCGCGGTAATGGCGCATACGAAAATAACCTCGGCGTGTCGTCGTTTTCTGTTCGCGACTGGTACGTATTTTTGCCGCAACGCTGTTATTCGGACGTTCAATTTAACAAACAACGCACCTAACAAACCCCCAATAGCGCCCAACCCAGCAAATAGTGGGACTTCCCAGAAGTACCACCAGAACACGCGTGAGTAGTTGGCCTCGTCGTCGGTGTACAGGCCGAAATCCCGGTGCGTTCCAAATTTCGCTCTAGCAAAATCCAACGCGTCGAAATCCAATTGGTCCAGCCAATGGATCGTTAACACGCCCATACACGTGGCTAGGAAGCCTCGCCAAAGCATGGTTTGCGAGTAGAAACTCGCACCTTCCTCTACTGCGAAAAGGCATCCACCGATTGGGGCTCCGAAGGCTACGGCGACACCAGCCGCGGTTCCTATAGCGATGAAATCTCGCTTATCGGCGTCGTTCCTGAAGTGGTTGGGCTTCGACATCGCAAAGCCCAGTGAGTGTGAGCCGAACGCGCTTAGCCCGCCGCCCACTAATCCCCCGCCATGAACGAACGGTCCTTCCTTTCCCGCGATCAACCCGGAGCCGATTGAAAACGCAATGCCTCCCAATTTAGCAACCACAGTTCTTAGTCTGAGTAATCCTTTCAAGTGTACGCCGTTGAGGTACGTCTTCATTTCTGGAATGCCGGAACCGGCGGCTAGAGGCTCGACGTAAGAACACATGCCCCCCGCGACTGCGGCTAGTGACGAACTAATAGCCACAAAAGTAACCCAAACCGCGACGTCGCTCATCCCACTATCGATCAACCCAGTCACCGCGCCGTACTTGAACCCGTTCAACTTATCGATCAACCCGTCCACGGTGAACGCCACGAAGCCCATCACGACGCCAATCAAAACACTCAATCCCCACTTCCACCGATTGGCACTCTTGTAATCGTGTTTCTTCCGCGCCCGCAGCGCCTCTTCCTCCAGGTCGTTATCCGCGGGGTCGTAGTCGTGGGAATCGAATGCGGCCATGCGTTTTAAACGTGCGTGAGCTCTTTCGGCCTTGCCCGCGTCTAACGCAGCGCCCAGCGTCTCTGCGGCGTGCCTTTGTAAACCACGCGCGCCTTCCTCCATCGCGCGGACTTTGTCCGTTCTTGTCTGGCTTCGCGCCAGGTAGCTGCGGTGGCCTGAACTCTGGGCGAACGGCGGGCTACCGTGGGGGGGCATGTCCACGGGGTCACCTTGGGTGCCCATTCCACTACCGTGTATACACAGCCAACACCGCGCGTGCCGTGCGCGGTGCCAAATGCTTTTCAAATGTCAAATGCTAGTCACCTCGTCGCTCCAAAAGACAAGGGTCGTGACGACGAGTCGTCGACATCGACGAGTTAAATGTATCAGCGTTCTGTGAGTCAGCCGGCAAGTCGCGAGCCAGACGCTCCTTTCAGACGGCACTTCCAATAAAGTGCTTTCTCGGCACGACCTTCACGACACAACCTCCCTCGCGTTCGAGGTGCGCCGGTCCGCGGTCCGCGATGTCGCTCGCGTCGTGGGCGGCGCGCGTGATGGGTGGCACGGTTGGCGGGCGTCGCGTTTCGGGACTGCCATCGGTACGTGGAGGTGCCCCGCGGTTTAACCATCGGCGGCGGCGAGAAAAGCGGCGGTGCGGGGCAATTGGATTCGACGACGCGGAGCGGTCAGAGTTGAGAACGGAGTCGGTTAGTGACTCGTCAAGTGACTCGTCAGAGACTTCGTCGGAAGTCACGCGCCTATCGTCTCCCTGGCCTCTGTTAGACGCCCTGGATGACGCCCGGGAGGTGCTTACACACGATCCCAACTCCAAATCAAAACCGGAAACCACGATGCACTGGACCTTGAGCGACCCCGTGGTTGGCTCAATTTCAGTAATAGAAGCGGTGGCGGAGACCGCGCAGGTGTCTAAAGCATTAGCAAAAGAGCTCGTGGACATGGGTGCGGTGTACGTGCAGGTGTGGCCAGAGGGAAGAGGTGATGTAGGTAACGACGGTACATCATCAGCATCAGCGTTCGAAAGCTTTGGGTGGAATCCGATTGAAGGCGTCTGTCCACCCGCAACGGTCCCCCCGAAAAAGAAGAAAGAAAAGTGGCTACGCGTACGATCAGTCAACACAATTTTAGAACAAGGCGACCGCATCAGGGTACACCAAAACCCCCGGCGGTACCGCACGGGGTGCTGGCTGGGCGCGAGTAAATGGCGCGCGCGAGTGGTTTACGAAGATGAAAACTATTTCGTCGTCAACAAACCAGCACGGCTCCCCACGCAGGCGCACGAATCGAACGGCTGCGAGTGCGTGCCAGGGTGTATTGAACGCTCCTTAGGGTTTGATCAGGGGAGCTTACGGGTTACGCACAGGTTGGATGCCAGCACTTCGGGCATAGTCGTCCTGGGGAAGCACAAAAATGCAGTCGCTCAATTCAACGAAGCCGTGGCGAACAAAAAGACGAATGTAAATTCTCAAAAGAAAACCAGACGACAATGGCGCATGGGTCGAGTAGTGGGGAAAGAAATTACAGACTCCCATTTGCACGAACCCATGACTAAAACGTACATCGCGTTGACTTCCGGGACGGATAACTTGTTCGACTCGCCGCATTTAACTTTCGGCAGTACTGTAGTGCACTGGCAGTACCCCGGTCCGTTCGGCGACGACGCGTTGAGCGGGTTCGGGTTGAACAAAAGCCAAGCCAGGTTTTTGCGATCGGAAAACGTAGACGGCGAGTTCGTCGCTGTGAACGGCGAAAATCGACAGGTGAACTGGAAGAAGTGCGAGCTGCGGATTGTGGATTGCGTGGAGATAGACCACGCGACGCTGGATCGGTGGCACGTGACGCACACCGCTGCGTTGAAAGCGTCGCACAAAGCGCCTCCCTCTCGGTGGCTCGATAAAAATAAAAATTCTTTGAAACCCGAAGCCCGCAAGGTTTTTCAAGTCACGGTGGAACTCGTGACCGGGCGGACGCACCAGGTTCGATCGCAATTAGCTGCATTAGGGCACCCCCTGCTCGGGGACTCGCTGTACGAGCCCATGCGAGGGTACCTGCATGATGATGACGTTTGCGGGACTGAGGATGAAGAATCTGACGAAGAGTCTAATGATTTGACAAACACAAAACCCGAAAAAAAAGACTTTCTAGTTTCAAAGCGCGTCGCCGCTGGCGTGGTTCCCGACTGGCCCGTCGCGTTGCACGCGTCAGGTTTGGTGTGGAGCAATTACCGGTTCGTTGCACCAGCGCCATGGGCAGCACCCATAGACAACGATTACCACTACCTATAGTTTAATAGTCTATGTATTTATAAGTAGAGAAATACTAAAATTCATTTCCCTCGTTCTAATTTCCCTTCGCCCCGAGCGCGTCGAGTTGTCGTTTCATTCGTATGCCTTCCGCCTGTGCCACCGCGAGTCGCCGCTCGCACTCAGCGGCGCGCGTCACTCGCAGGCGAGAAGTACACTCTTGCACCTCTCCCTTCTTTTCTATATTCGAGGAACGAATGGACTCATCCTTTGCTCGAGTTGCGGATTCACGAAGCTTTCGCTCGAGCGTCTTTGTTTTTTTGTCATTTCCAAAAGATCCGAGGAGACAGACTTATACCGTTCTGTCATGGTAACCAAGTCTGTATGGGTATCACCCAGCTTTTGTTGTTTAGACGTCACCCGTGCTTCTAGGTTCGCCACTTGATTCGCAAGCACAATGGAAAATACAGTCACCAAGTTCTCAAAACTCGCACCCATCGCTCTTGCGCTTTCAAAATGTTTCCGCGCGCGTCGACGTAATTTTTCAGTTTCGTTTTTGTGTACCAGTAACGCGTCCTTCGTTGTCTCTATTTCTGCCAAGCGTGTCGAAGAGAGAACAGACGCACCATCGAGCTCTAATCGAGTCGTACGCAACGCAATCTCGAGGGAATTCTTTTGAAAGTTCAAACCAGTCAGTCGTTTCTCAAACGCCTTTTCCTTCTCAACTGACAATTTCGCGTCCGACTCTTTCTCTGCCGCCGCTGCCAAAACTTCACCGCGACAAAGTTCCAGAAGCCTTCCCATCTCCACAACCTCAGCCCTCAAGGTATCGACGGCTACGGCTTCTCGCGTCTCCGCTGCGGATGCACGTGCTTTTGCTTCAATCGCCCTGGACGCAAATGGCTTTGCTTTCGCAACAGCCGCACCCGCTTCATCCTCCGCCGCTGTAACCCGTCTCTCCAACGCCAACGCCCGTTCTGTTTCTGTATCACACCTTCGTTCAGCGCCTGCTAATTGTTCCAGGGCGTCGTCACGTGCCCTAAGCGCGTCCTCCCGAGACGCGGTGTGCCCCCTGGCCTCGCCCTCGCGTGTGGGAACTTTAGCTAACACACGGCGCGCCATGTCCTGCGCGTCACGCAATTTAACTTCGGTTTCTTTTTGTTTCGTCAACAGGGATTTGACGTGTCTGGAAAGCGCGTCGCGGTCGCGCGCTTCCATCGTCAACGCCTCCACTTCCGTCTCCTTCTCCTCCAGCGCAACTTGAAGTCGCTTTGAATCATTTTGCGTATTGTATAACACCGTCTCCAGTGCGCTTAACACAACGAACTCAATGGCTTCCTTCGCGACTCGTTGAGATTGTTCAGCTTGTTCTGTTTCTAACTCATTTTGCGAAGAACACAACGCTTTTTCACTTTTGTCAAGCAGCAGGCGCAGCAGGCGCAGCAGGCGCAGCGACGTGGCGGTGGAAATGGCGGCGTCGTGTGTTCTGTGCGCGCCCGCGAGCTCCATTTGCAGGGTATCAACGTTTACTTGCTTTGCTGAAGTACCTTGTTGGGTAGCTTCATCTGTTTCCTTAGCCGCGTCGTGCGTCTCCGCGGGCGGCGCCGTTTCGGTCGCGACACTCGCGCAAGTAGTCGCGCGAACCTGTTTCTTCAAACGACGCGCATCCTCCCTCGCCGTTTTTAACTCAGCTTTTGCGACATCCGCTGTGAACGTAAGTGCTGCTTCGCGTCGCGCTGAGGACCCAGCTGCCTCGCGCATCGCTTGTCGCGTCGCGAAATGCGCGTCCCTTTCGGTTTCCAGCGCGCGTGATTCCAGCTCCAAAAGCCGAGCGTTTTCGTGTAAATCGCTCTCCAGTTTTGTAATTCGCGCGTTCGCCTTCATCGTTTCTTCCGCGAGCGTTAGCGCTTTCGCTTCGAGTTTCGCTTTCGCTTCCGTTAAAACTCTGGAGGCTTCCGTAGCGTGCAAGTCGTCCTCCAAAAGATCCAAAAGAGAGCCTACTGATTTAGGGTCTAATGAACCCTCGATTCGTTCCCGGGCACCATATGCGGAAGAACTCAGAACGCTCAAAAGGCTCCCGCTTCGGCTTCTGCGCATCGCGCCGCGGTCGCCCGGGTGGTTACGCCTGCGCGAGGCGTATGCGCAATTAGTCCCAACTGCATGATTTCTGTTGTCAGGAGATGCACTGTCACAACTTCTTGGGCTGCCCGAAAACGACCGGCGGCGGGAAGCACCGGGGCGAGTTGGGCTGTCGGGGCGCGGTGTGGGGGTGGAGAGTTTTATCTGTGGAGGGAGTCAGTTTTGGTTGGCGAAATTCCCGAAAATTGGCGCGAATTTTTAATTTGAGCTTGCCGACATCCGCGCCCTTGTCGACGCGTCATGACGAAAGCGGGCGCTTGGATGACGTACCTGGAGATGCGTGCTGAGCGAAGTGACCTGCGTGCGTCGCGCACGTTGTGCATCGTCCAGCGTCGCCATGACGCACGCTGGGGCGGGAGATGATTGGCCATCGCCCACATGAACACCACCGCGTCTAATCATCTCCTTTTCGTCGCGTTTTTTGGAAACGCATTCCGTATTTGTCGAAACGTTTGGACGGTCATGCGGTCGCTGACCGTTCAGTCGAGTGCGGCACGCCGCCTCCGCGTGCGATGTGAATACAGCGCGCATTGGCACGAGCATCGCCGACGAAATCCGCGGCGCGGAGACCTCCGTTCGTTTGCGGCGTGTGCTCGAAACTGTCAACGAATGGACGTTCTCAATGCTGACGAGGAGAAATTTTGACCGCAAAAAAAATTGAAAATGTCACCTCGATTCGCCCGAGTAACGCTTTTCTGGGAAGCAACGACGCACAACGACACGCGCACGACCCCACACGTATCGCAATGTTCTCCGATGCGGCGCGCGGTGTGGAAACTCGCGCGCAACAGAGAAATCGAGAGTGCGAAGCTCACGCGGGCGAGGCCATCCCGGGCCTTCTCAGCGACATCGTGGTCACTCACATCCTCAGATCTGAGTACTTTGATGATCCCGCAGATCTCGCACGGCTCCAAGTTGTGAGCTGTGCGACGCGCGACGCAGTAGCGGCGACAGGACTTGCGGTTGAGGAACTTAATGCAACGGATGCCATGTTTGATGGACGTCTAAGCGTGTTGAAGCGTATGCAACGGCAAGGTCTTCTGCACGTACCTGAAGGATACCTGTGCAATGCAGCGGCGAGGAGCGGACAGCTCGAGGAGTTGAAGAAGTTGCGCAAAAACAGCTGACCGTAGGGCGTACTCTCGTGCACGTGTGCGGCGAAGGGTGGACATCTCGAGTTGCTGCAATGGGCACGCGCGAACGAATGCCCGTGGGACGAGTGGACGTGTCATATGGCGGCACGCGGTTGGAATCTCGAGGTACTGCAATGATTGCGCGCGAAAGGCTGCCCGTTGGGCGGAGGCACTTGCTACCGGGCACCGTTGGGCGGGCATCTTGAGGTGTTGCAGTGGGCGCACGCGAAAAGCTGCCTTTGGTGCGATGCCAAATGTCAAGGGGCGGCGGTGGGCGGACACCTCGAAGTGCTACAATGGGCGCACGCGAACGGGTGTCTGTGGGACAAGAATATGTGCGCGGCAGCGGCGGAGGGCGGGCACCTCGAGATGCTGCAGTGGTTGCGTGAGAACGGCGCACCTGAATAACACTTTTAGAGAAGGCGATACGAGAGAGTCAACACATGAGATGCTGCATTTCTGTTTGTAAATATCAAAACGAGACATTCAATCCAGCTCCGGGGCGTCGCGGCGTCGCGCGAATAAATATTTCGTCTCGTGTCCCGCGGTTTTGACGAGGATAACCAAGAAAAACCCAAATTCCCGAATCACTCCATCGATCACGCGCCTCGGGGCGTGCTGACACCCCCCGATGACCTCTCACGGCGATGCGGTGGCGAAGATGTCCGCGTTCGCGTCTCGTGCGGACAGTTTCGTGAACGCGGCGCTTGACCAGCTGGACGACGCGGTGGAACAGGCTTTTGTTGGGGAGAGTTCCGACGAAGTGGCGAAGATTCAAGCCGCGGCCATGACTCCGGCGCAGAGTGCGTTGTTACGGACCACCGCTCAATTTTGGTCCACGTTAGCTCTGGATGCGAAGCGCGAGGACTGGAGGGACGCGGCGACGGTCGTGGCGAGCGCACAAGCTTCTGTAGATGACTCCAAACGAACACTGGCCGAAGCCGCTCGTGAGGCGCAAAGCAAAAAAACACCAGAAGCCAAAGACGCGCTGGTCAGGGCGCTCACCAAAGAACTGTCAGCGGTGACGAAACGCGCTGATTTCGCAGAAACCGCGTTCATGTCAATGCTGAACGACATAGACGAAGCTCCGGATCCGGCGACGCCGCTGGCGATGGCGCAGAACGCCACGGAGGTTGTCGTCGCCGCGGCGCGGTCGCGGGCGGAGCTCGAACAGTTGCGCAAGACCAACACGGTCGCCGCTGAGGCGGCGGCTGAGTTGGAGCGACTCAAAGCATCGTTGGCGACTGAAGTGGAGGAAGCTGCTTCGTTACGAGCAAGAGACGCGGAAGGCAGAGCCGCCGCAGCTGAAGTCAAAGCGGATGCGAACTTGAAAGCGCGGGAAGCGGCAGAGCAAACAGTTTCTGATTTGGCCAAAGCGCGGGACGCCGCGGAGTCGCGAGCGTTTGAGTTGGAAACTGCAATGAACGAACGATTAGTATTAACCGAGACTCCCGACGACCACGACACGGAGCACCAGAAGCTTGCTGAAGAAATTCGAAGGCTACGCAGGGAGCTTGATACTCGGAGTACACGATCGAATGGTGACAGTGATGAGGGTAAATACGCATACGAGGATGACAAGAACGCAAAGAACGTCGCGTCTCTTCGTGAAAAACTGGCGGTGCGCGACACGGTGGTGGAGCAGCTGAAAGTTTCGCTGGAGGAACTCGAGTCTGTGAATGAACGTGAACGGGAGGGGTATGCGGCGCGGGAGAGGGATTTAATTAGCGAGTGTGAGGACAAGTGCAAATTAGTGGCACAAGAGGCGCAACACGCCGCGACGAGTAGTCTGCAAAACACCCAAGCGACAATCGCGGCGTTGGAAAACAAATGCGCGGTGTTACGCGCGCTCGTGGACGCCGAGGACGGAGAAGCCGCTGATGAATTAACGGAAGGTTCTGGTGAAGGTTCTGGGCTAGACGATTCCTCATCTTCCTCAGCGCCTCTCGCGGCTGCGCGCGCTCGGAACCGGCGGCTCGCGGCTGACGCGTCTGAAGCGAAGAGAGAAGCGATGGAGGCGAAGGCCAAAGCGGAGGATCTTGAGAAACGCTTACAAATGGCTGAAACAAACGCGGCGTCGTGCGACGTCGCCGTCGCCGAGCTCGAGAAACACCTGGTCGCCACTACTACGAGTACTGCTGACATTGATACTACTACTACCCTCACCAATTGCAGTTTATTGCCTATGATAACTGCGCAACGTGACCGGCACAAAAAAAGAGCAGGCGAGCTGGAAGCCAACGTTTTGGAGCTGGAAAATAAACTGGAGACGGAAAAACAAAACTCGGAGAAGAGCAAACGAGACGCCGTTTTTCTGTACGACAAAGTCCGGCACGTACAGGACTTTTACACCGCTAATGACGGACAGGGTAATGGAAACGGACCTGTCGGAGGGACGCGCATTGTTCGCGTGGACGAGTCAGGCGTCGCGGTGGACAGGGAAGACGGCCCTTTAGCGGCGCTCGCGGCGAGGCGTCAAAAACTGTTGCGGTACGGCTGCTTTCCGGGAGCAGCTGGGGGGGGTGCTACTGCTTCTGATTCAAATAGTCTCGAGACCCTCCCTGGCGGTGACCCTGGCGGCGTGCTCGCCCGGTACGCGCTGACGAAGAATAATTCAGCGGGTGCTGGTTTGTTTGGAGGGGTAACGTTGGGGGGTAAAACTCGAGCCGCGAAGATAACGCGATTGTTCTTCGTGGTTTATTTGATAGCGATACACGCGATTTTAGTGCGAGTGGTAGTGTTCACTAAAAACACGGTATCTCCGTGATATAGCTATGACAGTAAGATTTCATATA
>TARA_B110000977_G_C11091282_1_pt1 | contig 14933 bp, 14 predicted proteins | sample TARA_B110000977 | Tara Oceans TARA_B110000977 (sample SAMEA4397798) | marine metagenome | biome: Polar Biome; feature: [SRF] surface water layer (ENVO:00010504); material: water (ENVO:00002006), including particulate matter (ENVO:01000060) such as... | depth 5 m | reverse complement strand
ATACATTTAATCCATTCGTCTGTACTGAAAACCTTGAAAAAGAACAAAAATGAAATTATATACGAAATTCTTGACGGATTCCACAAAGTTGAAAATTTAGATCGATACATAACAATGCTAAATAGACATTGTTTTGGTGTTAATACTATCATATGTAATAACTTTTTTCATGCTAAATTTATAGAATCACATATTAAACGCAGTGTAAAAACACATGTTGTTTATCATCATGCTGATTCCAGAGTATCTTTGCATTCGAAACGATGTGATGATGTTCATTACATAGGTTCTTTATCGAAACTGTCGTTAAGTGAACACCAAATTGCACAAAATAAAATAAAAATATTTACACCTTTCAAAAAGAACAATATAACAGATATTGTGTCTGGAATTCATATTGATTTTGTCTTACCAGACAAATCATTACAATACACAATTCATACTACAACGAAATTAGCTACAGCATTTTACACACGTTCGGTTTTCATATGTAATCGTCAGCCTGTTTATACAGAAATGATAGGTGAAGATTACGACCTGTACATTAATGATGACTTATCAAACATGGAAACTGTAATTCAAAATGCCAAACAAATATTCAACTCAGAAGATTTGCTTGATGCATATTTTGAAAAATACAAGTATGTTCATGAACAAGTATCTATGACAGCTTGTGTTGATATGTATTCTAGTATTTTGAGTTAATATTTGATATCATTCATTTTACAAATACCATATTTTAGCCTAAGTGTTGCATTTTAATGGAATAGTTTGTTTTTGTACAATCCTCTGCTTTTGGTAAAGAATTCTCATAACATGTAATAAGATTTTCATAATATTCAAAGTGTTTACCATTACGAATCTCTTCATCGGTCCACTGTGTATACGCAATATTAGCAAATGTTTGTAATCTCACTTCATAAGAAGGAAAATACGGAGCATCTAAAGTATCAAACGTGTGATTAGCTAAATCATATACTGAAGAAGTATTATCAAATGCAAAAATTGGCACACCTTGTAAGATTGCATCTAACAGACAATTACTATTAAATGCTACTACAACATATGCATTGCTAATACTTTTTTCCAATGTGTTACTGTCCATAATAAGATTTTCATGATTTTCCAATTCTTTTATGAGACTAGTGTTGTATTTTGGATGTTTTCTATATAAAACTTTGTAATTTTTTCCAAGCAATGTTTTTACAGTTTCATATATCCATGCGTTATAATTTATGTGTTGCACTTGTGTATCAGTAGGAACTTGAGCACAAACCAATATATAACTACCTTTTGTATTTTTAGGTGTGTCAGATTTATAGTGATTTATGTTCATCTTTAGAAAACGATCTACAGCTTCATCTTTAGGGCGTACAGGAGAGTTACCCAATAATTTATTTATGCAAACAGATTTGTATATATTTCTGTTGAAGCAACCAACTTCATAGATATATACATATTTAAATTTATTTCCAACTAAACCTTTATATCGAGTATATTTCACGCTTTGTTTTTGAACACCCCAAGTTATACCACGATAATTTTCAGGAAAACAAGGTAGTCTATATGCAAGAAGTGTAGTTTTGTATTGAGTTTGGGCTTGTTTTATTTCTATATTTGGAGACTTTGGGATTTTATTTACTGATTTTTTATCACCAACAATTACATATTTCATATAATAGATATGTATAATAATTCATTATGCATAAAAACGATTCAAGTTTAAATATTCGTTGCAGATGAATTAAAAATATATAGGATACCTGTATTACATGTTTGAATCATACGAACAATTAGCTGAGCAAGTAAATAGCAAAATAATTGCAGAATTTATCTTTCCGTATATGATTTTAAAACCTTCTGTAGCTGAAATAGGTGCTTCAACATTAAAAAACATATTTCCATTCTCTGATTATGATACAACATTGGATAGCTCGAAAAAATACAACATCATATACAATCATACAAAAGAAAATATAGACCTTGATTCATACATCAGTGAGGATTTTGTATATTTTACAACAATGGATTATAACACAAAATACCAGGTACACAAGTACAAGGAGATAAATGTGGTAACAAGCAGAAAAAAGACATTGATACTTTATGACAGAAATTGTAATGGGAAAACAATGAAAAATCATAAATATATGAAATGCATACTAGACATACGTAAAAACGATCGTTTTTGTTTGTTTAAAACTACAATTAAGGCAAATGAACTGTATTCAAAAAAAACGAAAATAGATTTCAAAAATTATGGCAAAGTAATTTTCAATTATGGTGAAGATGCTTCAATATTATCTAGTGGAAAAAAAGTCGAGTTCAAGAATAAATTCAAAAGTTGGGAAAAGTTTATCCAATATTTACAATTCCTTGAAAATTTGGCAAAAACAAAAAATCCAGAAATAATTGTATATAATAGTCCAAAAAACCATGAAATTGTTACAAACACTCACAAATTTCAACAGCACCTAAACAAAAATTGCAAATTTGTAAAAGTACCAAAGTCTACTTTAGTCAATTCAATTGATGAAATCCCAGAAACATTTCCAATAATAATTCATCATACGTATCAAGCAGGAGGTGAAAATAAATATCTATGTAATAACGCATTAGACTTTGTGAAGTATTATACTTTGCTCAATACTCCTAAAAAAATAGAAACTTCTACATATGAGTATATAAATTCTTACAATGAAACAATTGGGTGTTACATTGGCATTAGATTAATGTGTTTGAATAACATTCTTGTAGATTTTTTATGTAGACCAGCAAATTTCTGGAAAGTTGGGTTTGAAAATCAGTCAGATAGTTTACTAAAACATACAGATGACTATTTTTTTAAATGGAAAAACGAAAATAAAGTATATTTTGAAAACTTTTGTAATGAATTATATAAAGAATTTGGGTGCGGATTTTACGCTCACGATGTTATACTGTGCAATAATGAACTTTATATTACGGAAACTGGATACAAGGCTTATAACAGATATTTTCACACAAAACGAAAGGTAAATTTATCAAAGAGGGCTGAAAATCTCGAGGAGTATATTACATATTATAATGAATTGTTACATTCGTCTAATCCAGTACTCGAGCCAATAAAAAGATTTGAAGATATTAAAACATATGTTTTTTATACAACTACAATGAAAACAAAACATGAATTATTAAAAAATATTGCAAATGGTATTTCGAAAAGTCACAAAGTTTCATGGAATTTAAACCTTAGAAATTTGAATTCAGATGAACATGTTGTTGTTGTAATTGGTGTTTTGCATGGCAATGAAAATGTTTTAAATACTTGTATAAATAAAAGTATACCTTGCATATATATTGATTCTGCATATTACACTCCGATGAAAAAAACACATTTTAGCGTTTCAATGGATTCTGCTCAAACATTGTCTAATGTTTACAATACATCAAATAATGTCCCAAAGTTTGAAGCTTATAAAATGGAAGGTGAGTTTATATTGATATGTCCTCCTGACGATGGTTATATGTCACAATGGCTAAAGATTGATCCTCTTGATTACACAAAGGCCACCTTCGAAAATATACGAAAGTATACGCAACTGCCTGTAAAAGTAAGATTTAAACCAAAAAAAAAACATTTGATTCAAAACAATAACAATAAAAGATTATTATTAAAACAATATTGTGCAGAAAACGATATTGCTATTTCTGAGAATCCTTTGCGTGAAGATATAAACAATTGTGTCTGTCTATGTACTGCATATAGTAGAATTATTCTCGAGGCACTAGAGAGTGGGAAACCAATTATGTGTGAGCCATGCTGCTTTGCATATGAAATATCTGAATCATTTGAGATTTTAGGAACAAATTGTAAGATTGATACAGAAAGACTACAAAACTTTTGGTCAAAGGTGATGGGAAATCAGTATTCTTTGTCGATTTTAAAAGGTGGTGAACTTACAAAACTAAAATAGAGTTTATTTGAATTTTTGTGCAAGTAAATTATGAACAATACCTTGTTTTATTTCATCATGTGTAAATGTATGACTACATACAAGATTTAGGAAATCGTTGCGTGACGGAAACATACTTTCTTCTAATTCCTTCGTTAATAAAGTGTGATCAAATGATGATACGAATCTACAGAGGAAAAATACTTTATGTTTATGAAAACAGAATAATGGATAACCTAGTAATGCAAGTTTTACACATATTGCTCCACCGTCTGATACACAAGCATAAGGCATAATGTTATCCAAATCTATGGTTTGTGGTATTTCAATGGTTGGAAAATATTGACGTAGTTTTTTTTCATGTATGAAACGTTTTTTATCTCCTGGATGCAGTTTGACAACTACATGTTTTCCAGATTTAAGCAAAAGTAAGATTGTGGCTCTTACATTTTTTAGCCAGTCTTTGGAATTCCAACAACAATAAAATCCATAAGAATGTGCTGGAAAATAAAATATCGATCCATTTGGATTTGAATTGAATGTTTGAAGATTAACACTAAGTATTGTTTGGCGATTTTCATCCATTGGAAATATCCACTTAGGCTTTTTATACATATAGGAACCATAAAGCAATCTTCTACAATTGCAATTCAAACCAGGATTAGAATCAACAAATAATGTTCTTTTATAAAATTTCAATAAATCTTTTCCCTTCCGGCCTGTTTGTATTTCAAAAATTTTTTTGCGATCTTTGTCATTTGCGGTATGAAAAAGTTTTCCAAGCGACATTTTTGATTTTGGCTTTGAACTTTTTGAAACTTGTAAATTCATTATAGTAATACTTGATTTTTAAATCGTTCTGGAACTAATTGTTCATTACCTAATATTTTTCCACACGTTCACAGTTTTGACCCCAGTTTACTGAATGTAAATATTTATTCACTCTCCACCATGGTAGGTTTCTCAAATGATTTCTTTTCACATTCCTGTATTAAAGATTTATACTTTTCCTAACCACAATTGTAATGTATGTCTAACATCAAGTGTTGTTTCAACAGCATGAATTGTTTCATTTTCCATTGGCACAAATGATAAACTGCTATTGGGAGTGCATGTGATATTCTTAGAAGTCGATGCATTGTACAACGTTGTGGATGACCCTTTACCGTTAATGTAAATAATGAAACTTATGCATTTCCGTTTCCAATCTTTTGTTATGTCGCAGTGTTTTGGTATTGTATAACCTATTTCGTCAATGCAGTACAAATTCTCATACCATTTATAACAACTTGCATCAGTAGATAAATTCCTACGTAATAATTGTGATTTGTGCTTTGAAACAAGTATATTTTTCAATATATTCAAATAATTAAGTACTTCGATGTTATCAATACATTTTGCAAATCTCCCTGTATATTTTCCGAATTTGTCGAAAGACTGCTCGTTTTCAAAGGCACGTAATATGTTTTGAAAAATAACATCAGGGAATACGTTGTTGATGATAATGTGATTGTAAGGTAGTATGTACTCGTTTGACATAAATTGGATTTGGTATCCTATGCATTCATTTATATCAAATTTATCTGCTCCTTTGCACGTTCTTCTATTAATGTTTTCTTTGTCATTGATTCTTTGAAATGTATGATCATTTGCAAATATATTAAGATTTGCTGCTTCTGTAAAGGACATTTCATTAGGATTGGAATATTTTGACAAAGATGTATTAAAAAATATATTTTCATAAAACTGTAATGATTTCATTAATAATATATCGCGTCCTATTGCAAAATTATTGCATCGGATGTAACGGTGAATTTTGATCTTGCAATTGATGAATTTGATAAATTGATCTAGATTTTTGAAGCTGTAAGTATCACCACAACCTATCCAAGAAGAGTTTTCTTTATTAAATTTCCGAATATGACCTCGTATTTCATTTACATTACATTTTGCATAATCATCAAACGCCAACCAAGGGTGATTTCTTTTATGACTTTCGTTTAAATCCTTCAAACCTTCTTGACAAAAGAATACTACTTGTGGTAAATTATTATAGTTATCAATTATATACTTAAATATTGTTCCGGATTCTCTGCCAACATTTAAGTATTCATTCTTTTTGTCAATGATAATTTTGTTAAAATTGTAATTTTTAGCAAATTCGTCGATCCATGATATATCACAATGGTTGTATAGTGTAACAACCAGATCATTCTTAGTATTAATAGGTCGAGTAATTTTGATGTCATTTTGTAAAGATGTGGTATTAGTATCAAGAACCACAATTCTTCCTTGTTCAATAAGAGCTTCTACCAACTGTTTTTCGTGGGCAAAGTTATGATTATCGTGTGTTGGTTTTGCCTTTTTATTGAAATATTCTATTTGATTCTTTTTCATTTGAAAATCAAAATTTGCTATTGTAATAGTGCGAATATCAAGTACCTTTAGATAAAATTCTATTGCTGCAAATCCTGTTGAAAAGAATTGTTTCTTTGAGTATTTAACTTTGCGTTGCAAACCATGCCATAAATCATGTTTAATATTAAAGAACCTATTGTATCTTGTTTTGAAATCAGTAGATTTCACATTGTACACTAAAATAGACGAAGTATCATTGTGTTCAGTATATCTATGTACATCTTTTTGCAATAATGTGTTATTGCAAAAAATGGTATTTGTCCTTGTACCCATAGCAGATTCGTAATTTTTCAATTGAAACCTGTTAAAACGTACAACATTATCAAATTTATCAATAAGCGGTCCGTATTCGTAATTTAATAGGTTGCATCCATTTCCGACTAGTATGACATTGTTTTTTTCAGGATCATAATTGTGTACAGTTTCTTCGTATTGAAATATAATGCATTTTTTACATACGCAACGACGTCTACACTTTTTGAATCTGTGCCCTTGAGGGCTAATAAGAGTACATTTAGAATACGGATTAAATTTATAGTTAAATAACGGTAGCGCTTCACGAGACCAAATAATATCAGAACCTTTTTGTAATCCGATCAATTGTTCATTGAACTTGCATTGTGTCAATACATGTTTTTTCCCTATGACAATTGCACCTGGCACATACATTTTTTCATGATCCGTAATATTGTAGTCTATATTTCTACCTTTGCCGTATTTATGATTACCCTCCCATACCCAGTCTAAACATCTAGTATTTGTATCATTTACTAATGCGTTCATGCAGATATCCCAATCATTGTTTTTTGAAAATTCTGTTAATCCTTGGTACCAATTTTCTTGTAAAATGACGTAATCTTTCATTATAACGATAATATCACCAGATGCTTGTGTAATAACTTTATTTTTCTTTTTCGTAACCCATTGTTTTTTTTCGAGTTCATTACTTGAAATAAGTGTTACATTGGCGCATGATGTTTTAAATGATTCTGGACCAATAACTATTATTTCATAACTTGCAATATTTTGATTCACTATACTTTGTATAACGGTATCAATGTTTGATTTACCGGTTAGTATTCCAAAAGAAATTTCCATAATTATCATAATTATAATAAACGTTTCAAATACACGAAAAACATTATATTTTAACTTATGATTTACTTAACTTACAAAAGTGACTTACATGATGGATTTGGTGCACAATATCAGCGTATTTTGGGTGTATACTCAATATGCAAAAAGTATAATTTCAATTATGTACACACACCATTGTATGATATCGAATACCAAGGTCTTGCAGCCTTAGAAAAAAACGAAAATGATCCAAATTTTGTTAATTTTTGTAATGAAAAATATATGGTAAAAAGCACTTGTGATGCACCGCCTAAATATGATGAAATTATTACAAAAGATTTGAGTTTAAAGGAATTACTTTCACTAGACCATGAATCGAAAGACATACTTGTAAAGTACAAATTCCCCTACATAATTACAGATTGTGACGACACTATTTATCAACACGTTCAGGGGATATATAAGCCATCTATACCGAAAAACGAGATATTCACAGTTGGTTTACATGTAAGAAGGGGGGAATTAAATGTAGTAAGCTGCAAACGACTATTACCAAATTCATATTATATAAATATTGCTAATACAATTAAAAATATATGTATCAAACATAATAAACCTTTTATTATAGAACTATATACAGAAGTTGCTACACAAATAATCAAGGTAACGCCTACACATGTGGGTATCAATAAACGAATAAATAGAGCAAGAGCAATTACTCCAGAAAGTAGTGCTATTGAAGATTTTGATGTTCTTCCGCAATTGCATAAGTACATTAATATGACAATGAGTGAGACTTTTGATCGCATGATAAACTGTGATATCCTTTTGTCAAGTAGAAGTTCATTTAGTGCTTGTGCTGCATATATAAAGGAAGGCATAACAATATATCATCCATTCCAGCATAATATGCAATCACGAAACATTTCGAGTCAGGATTCAGATTGGAAATCAAAGGCTGAACATTTTATCATTGATCGATCTTGAGACGTAGATGTTTTCCGATATGATGCACTATTTTCTTTCTGAATGGCCCTTCGGTTATGACGTTTTTTATTTTACTTTTGCGTACAAAATCGTGACAATAAGGTGCGTGATTTGTCTTTCCAAGCAAACACCTGAATACGAAGCCATCATCCCAACGTACATAATCAATAAATTTTCCCGATGTGTAAGTGACAACAAGGTCATCAATAAAGTTATGAGCATCTTTATTATTTCTGAAAACTATAATACCACTTTCAACACCTGCACAATTTGTATGATCAACTGACCGGCGATATTTTCCGAGATGATAACCAAATGCTGAATTTGGTGGTAAAATTTTATCGTAAAAATCCAATCTACATTGCGATTTGAATGATGTATCACAATCGAGAAGAATGAAGTATTGAACATCATCATTAACATATGTTCTAACAAGCTCTGTTGCAACGATTTTCCAAAACCAAAGGCAGGTTTTTTGATTCCATTTGATAAATTTGTTACCAAATTGTAAACGTTCATTGCCTTCTATTATTGCAGAACCGCCAAACTTTGTGGGAATAATTTCTTTAAATTTATCAAACCAAGATGTGTACATTGTACAATTTGTGACATTAATGTAAACTACATTTTTGGAAGAAATATCGTGAAGAACATTTTCATGGAATACATACAAAATATCGTCATGGTTACAGTAGATTAAATAAGATGCGATCATTTTTCTAGCGGAAGCGTCGAATAACTTTTGGTTACAGGTTGTGTAATAAATAATCATTATTTTCGGAAATGTTTTAAAAATATTCTTTAAACCAAAGGAATGTTTGCATAAATGAGTGGTAAAACTTTTATATAGTATTTGACGGCATTTTTGTTATATTTTTTGTTCTTTTTCAAACGCTGAAGGTCACTCATCATTTTTTCAAAGAACTGTGGCAATCCACGAAAAAGCAAACAGGATCTGTATGGATTCAAGATACAGAAGGTGTATATTTTTAAAATACTGCGCGGAGTGTTTATGCGTTGAGCGACTAAGACAGAATTGAGGAGTCCATTTTTGAATTTGTTTTTTTCATAATGCTCCCGGATGATTGTATTTTTGTACCTTAAAGAATCATACAACATTGTTGCGGATTGTTGCATATTGACGATATCCTTTGATGATAAATGGGTATCGATATTGGACATCAAAAAACTATCATTGAATATGATATTCATTTCAATTTTTTATCTTAAGATTCATTGCTTTTTAAGTGAAATATTTTTGAAAAATAATCAGACGTTTGTCATCACTAGGTTTTGTTCCATATGTACAATAATTTATTATGTCAACAATTACTGGTGGATTGTACATACCCAAATCGTGTGCACAGTGATCGCAATTGATTTCTAGAACATAGGGACATTTGTCATTTTTATCAAAAAACATGAGATTACTTACACCAGAATAGCTTTCATTACCCAACTCTATGTAATCTTGATAAACTTCCACTGCATCGAACCAACTTTTAAATAATGGTATCTTGCAGAGTAACAGTTTGGAAAAATAAATTTCATATAAAAAAATACCTGGATTACAAGGATCATGAACTATAATATGGACGTTATCATCATCCATATTCTATAGGCTGAATCATCATATGTGTTTAAGTAAAAATATTTAAAATTTGTGTAAATGTAAGAAAATATGTACGAAGTTGTAGTTATAAATTTAGCTCATCGTTCCGATAGAAAGGAACATATCCAAAAACAATTACACAACCAATGTCTGTCGCATACATTTTATGAAGCTGTGGATGGACATAAATTAAATATTGATTCGTTAGATAAATTTATAATATCTGATCGAGGTAAATCATATGCAAATGGAGAACAAAAGAAGAAATGGGGATTGACACTTACTCCAGGTGCAATTGGTTGTGCATTGAGTCATTTGAATTTGTGGAATTCTGTGCAAAGTCATAAGAACTTGGTTGTATTTGAGGACGATATAAATTTGTGTGAAAATTTTAAAAGTCGTCTGCATGAATTATTCAAAGAGGTTCCGGATGATTGGGAACTGCTCTATTTGGGGAGTCATATAAAGCCTAAAATATTACAAGAAAGTGATCAACCATATTTTGTTCCGTTGAATAAGCAGGTAAATGGTACTGGAAGTTATGTGGTAAATAAGGCAGGTGCTGAGAAATTACGAAAGATGTGCTTTCCATTAAATGAAAATCAGATTGATACGATGATTTATAATAAGTTTAAATTTTTCAAAGTGTATCACGCGAACCCTCCACTTGTTACAACGCAAAGATTTGTGAGTGATGTACAGTAAAATTAGTTTGATTTTATTAAACTTTGTGCATTTTTATTCATTCGTAAACGATTTCCTTGAATCTTTTTCAATTTAACAATATCGAGCATATTTTGACCAGCATACATCAATTCTTTAGAACCTAAGGCTCCCAGTAAACACAAACACTGTGTTATATTATGATGAACGAGTGGCAATAACTGTCCAATGAATGACTGTTGTCCAATTAAAGGCATAAGCATATTCAATGTTTTTAATGTACTTGTGGATTTTCCTGCAATATTTAAAGTACGTCTTACTGAATTTCCTGGTCCCATACCGTTTATACCATATGCAGACATAGCAGGCAAAATAAGCGATTGAAACGTTACTTTTCTTCCTGAAGCAATGTCAGCGATTGCTGAAGTACTCAGTGGAATTACGTAATTTATTAATTTGCTGACAGCGTATTTACCCAAAACAGTATCGCATGTTTTGAACAACCAACTTGATTGAACCATAATGAGTGTATACATTTGATAGACCACGTTTTCGTTGAGTTGACGTTTTTGTACGAGTGCGAATACATATATGAAAGACATGATCAATATTGAAAAAACACGCTTCAGAATCGATCGTTTTTTGCTGTTCATTTCGGATTGTAAAATTTGATTAAAATCATCATGTACGTTTACTTCGACACCGATGTTCAAGTTCATTTTACTTATACAAAACTAATTACCCAGGATTGAAAAATAAAAAAAAAGGTTTAAGTAAATTGATCTAAAAATTCATTGATATCTTTCTTATATTTATTCAATGTGCAAAATGGTACGATTTGAAAGTGATCTCCTGTATACAATCTATTGTTGAAGTGATTGGTGCACTGAGGTATAATACTATAATTTGGATTGATTAAGGCTGCCCACAAACTATATGTCGAAATACATGCGATTAAAAGGGGGGCTTGTGTCATGAAAACAAAGTCGTCACATTTCTGACGATCTATAATAACGTTGACATTTAAGTTCAAATTAAGGTATTTTCGCAGGTGACAAATCAATGCTTTATTATATGTATCATAAGCCCTGTCTTGTTTTCTGTCAGATTTCCAAACGATATAAATATTATGAATCGTTTTGTGTTTTAAGAGTTCGACGTAATTACTGAAATGAATACTGCTGTAAAATGCTTCGTGTTTATTTGAAAAGATATCACCTGTACGTACATGAATGACAACATCATCATCATGAAATTCAAATTTTCTTGAGTCGAATGAGTTCATTGCTTTTTGAATGAATGGGCGAATATGTTGTATATTTTCAAGAATGCCATAAGAACGTAAATGGAAGAACAGACCGCAAGTATTTGCGTCATCTGGCTCATTGATACTATCGTGGATTTTCAGGGATTCATCGCAAGAAATAAATAATTGTAAATGGCATAACATTTTGTCCTTCTCGATAAGATTTTTAGTTTCTTTGGCTTTAATTTTCCATTTAATAGCTGATATTTGAGCGTTAAAATCAAAATCTATTTTTTTTTGCATACAATACAAAAAGTAATATGAATATGTACTTAAGACATTTCCAAGACCAACCATAGTATGAATCCGTTTTTATTGGTCGAGTTTGAGACGATGATGTTTACCAACATCGTGAACAATTTTTCCAGCAAAAGGACCAACACCTATTACATTTTTTTCATTTGCTTTTGCTACAATATCCATACAGTGTAATGAATTTACGGGCTTTTGAACTATCATTCTAAGGATGTATCCATCATCCCATCTTTCATAATTTAAGAAGTCGCCACTTGTAAATGTATCAACAAGATCCTTTAAAATTGCAAAAGTATATGATGTATTTTTGAATACTACAATTCCACTTTCGATTCCTGCGCAACGATCGATGTGTATACCTTTTCTGAATTTTCCAAGATGGTAATTCAAGGCACATGGGCAATTCTTTTCAAAGAAATCCGAATCGAGAGATGATATGAAGCGGGTATCGCTATCGAGGAAAACCCAATGGCTGATATCCTGAGAAAGATATTTGATTATAGATTTGTAAGCGACAATTTTCCAAAACCATAAGCATGCTTTTTGATTCCATTTGACAGCCAGACCAATTTGTAATCGTTGGTCATTTTCTGGCTTTGCTAATCCTCCATATTTTTCAGGAATGATGTGCTTGAAATTATCGAACCACCTAGTGTATATTTCGCATTTATCAACATTGATGTAAGTTATTTTAGAGTGTGTTATGAAATTTTCTACATTTTCGTGAAAGACATATAGCAAGTCATTTTTGTTGCTGTATTTGATGAATGATTGTATGAGTAATTTACAGGAAGCCTTATAAAGAATTTTATTACAAGTAGTGAAATATAATACCATGTAATACATTGAAAAAACATCTGGGGGAAAATCCGACAATAATTTGTAAATTAAATTAATGAGTGAAACTCCATATAAGCAGAAATATACCTTTGAGGAACGACTTGAGAGAACGAATATCATGAGGCAAAAATACGTGAACAAAATACCCATTGTCTTAATCGGAGGAAATTGTATGAAGCTCAAAAATACACAATTTCTTGTGGAATCTGATTTGACTTTTAGACAATTTTTTTGTTTAGTACGTAAAACTTATGCAACAAATATTAAGAGTAATGAAGCAATGTTTTGTATGGTGAATAACACTCTGCCACCAAATTCAACTTTACTCTCTGAATTATATGCTAGAGAATCCGAAGCAGATGGAGTGCTTTACATTTATATCAAGAAAGAATCTACATTTGGTTAAGTTCTCTACGACGTTTAACTCTGAGTATAGCTGCTGCTGCATAAATCATACCATCAAGAGCTTCTTCCATCATCATCGTTTCCCAACTATTTTCGGCAGTTCCCCATTGTCGTGTGTCATCATTAATACACACACCGTGTCCATAACGCATTTTGCCTAGTGCAAGTCTATCGTGAAGAAGGGTCATAATTTCTTCATTATCGTTATTATTATCTTCGGTGTAAATCAAATTGAATGTACAATCTGGGAACATTTTCATAGTCTTTCCATCATCAAAATTCAGATACATTTCGCAAGGTGAAAAAGTTAATGAAACATGAGCTTTATCGTCGTACAAATAAACTGTATTATTATCAATAATAGTTTCGTTATAATTCAAAGTTTCAGAAGCTAAATACTGTGTCCATAGTACGCCTTCATTGTGAACAAACTTTTTGAACGTGCTAATGACATTAGATTCGCTATTGACAATATCGATAATGATTGTATTTTTCATTAATAATAAATGTTATTTATGTTTTAAATTGTTTAATTATCTTCGCAAGGCTGTTCCCACAATCTCAGACACGTTTCAAGCGTTTCACACCACGAGTATCCAGAACAGGTTGCGCACCCGTTGCTATCATAACAATTGCTTCCCAAGAGGTTCATGAATCGTGCAGAAGCAATTGGTAATACTAGAAGTGTAAGTAGAGTTACTTTATACATTATTTTATGTTAGTTTTTTTCTTTAAGTCACAACTTATTTTATATCTGTATCCTGATGTATCACTTTGTACTATTTGACGGGGATTACCTGGAAACTTGCACAACTGACCAGAATTGTAAACACCCAACGCATAGCTGTCCACGAGACGAGAGACCACTTAAGGACAAAACCGATATATTTGTTATATGCTCGTATTATATAACTCGAAGACTTATATTGGGGATGAGCGCATTTTTGGTATATGTATGTTTGTTGTGATATCATCCATTTGCATCATTGCCGGGCGTTCTAACCAAAATGATCCATTAACGATTGTTTGTCGGGTTGCGAACATATTTTGTGCTTCGGCCATCACATCTCTATGTGCTCTTGTGTTATGGAGATACCCAAACGACCTCTGCGAAAATGAGTTAGCGAAACAAGCAACGTCGGAGAAAGACAATCAGCAGTTATTTTTCCGAAAACTCATTCATGATATCAGGCATCCTTTGCATGAAATCAGCAGTATAGTTGAACTAATGAGCCTTCCGGACTTTGACATCGACGATTTTTACATTTATTCAAAGCTGATATGTGAAGTTATAAAAACTCTGAATAGTCGCTTACAATCCATCTCATTTATTTCCACGCCATTCAGAAATGAAGATATCAGAATGACGCAAACAAACATCGCGCCGTATTTCAATGAAATGCTTCACAGTATGAGTTATCTGTTTGTGCGTTTG
>TARA_B110000977_G_scaffold46784_1_pt1 | contig 14946 bp, 12 predicted proteins | sample TARA_B110000977 | Tara Oceans TARA_B110000977 (sample SAMEA4397798) | marine metagenome | biome: Polar Biome; feature: [SRF] surface water layer (ENVO:00010504); material: water (ENVO:00002006), including particulate matter (ENVO:01000060) such as... | depth 5 m | reverse complement strand
AAACTGGGTCTGAAGTACTTCTTCGCGCCCAAAGCGACGTTGAACTACCCCCACGAAAAGGGGCCGCTTAGCCCTCGTTTCCGTGGGGAACACGCGCTGCGCCGCTATCCTAATGGCGAAGAACGTTGCATCGCCTGTAAATTGTGTGAGGCCGTGTGCCCCGCCCAAGCGATCACAATTGATGCGGAGCCACGCGAAGACGGGTCGCGCCGCACCACGCGCTATGACATCGACATGACCAAATGCATCTATTGCGGTTTCTGCCAAGAAGCCTGCCCCGTGGATGCGATTGTCGAGGGTCCGAATTTCGAATTCTCAACGGAAACCCGCGAAGAATTGTACTACGACAAGGACAAGCTGTTGGACAATGGCGACCGTTGGGAAGCAGAGATCGCGCGCAACCTTGAATTGGATGCACCGTACCGATGAGCGATCAGAACCCCTTTGAAGCCTGGATGAAGGCCGGTCAGGATTGGGCGAAAGATGTTTCGCCTGAATTCGCTGACGTTATGGCGCAGTCCATGAAAGGGGTCGCGGACCTGATGCCGACTATGCCCGCAGACATGATAGAACAGTTCATGGGCAAGGGCGCAAACCCCGACGCGCTTGATGCAAAAACCAAGCTGTTGTTGACGTTGCAAGGTCTGACCATCCAAGGCGCGCTTGCACAGCCGCAGATCGAACTGACCGTGCGCCACGCCCTTGAGGCCGGTGCCACGGCCCAAGAAATAAACGAGACGATAGCGCTGGCCGGATTGTTTGGCGGCGCACCTGCCATGACCAAAGCGCTCGAAATTGCGCAAGCGGTCATCAATAAGGACTTGAGCACATGACACCCTTAGTGATTGCCTTTTACGCATTCGCGGTGAGCACGATTGCAGGCGGTTTGATGACCGTCGTATCGCGCAATCCCGTCCATTCGGTCTTGTGGCTGATCCTCGCGTTCTTGTCCTCGGCTGGTTTGTTCGTGCTTCTTGGCGCTGAATTCGTCGCGATGTTGTTGATCATTGTCTACGTTGGCGCGGTCGCGGTGTTGTTCTTGTTCGTCGTCATGATGCTCGACGTGGATTTCGCAGAACTGAAGGCTGAAATGGCGCGCTACATGCCGCTGGCCTTGGTGATTGGCGTAGTATTGTTGATGCAGCTGGCGATTGCTTTTGGTGTCTGGGGCTTTGCCGACGGAGTTGAAACCCGCCTTGCGCAACCGTTCACAGACGCGGAAAACACCAAACAGCTCGGCCTTGTATTGTATGACGACTATTTCTTGCTGTTCCAGCTGGCGGGTCTGATCCTGCTGGTTGCGATGATTGGCGCGATTGTATTGACCCTGCGCCACCGCACGGACGTCAAACGCCAGAACATCGTCGGCCAGATGATGCGCGATCCTGCAAAACAGATGGAACTCAAAGACGTAAAACCTGGGCAGGGATTGTAATCATGATCGGACTTGAACATTACCTCACGGTCGCAGCGGCGCTGTTTGTCATCGGCATCTTCGGGCTTTTCCTGAACCGCAAGAACGTGATCATTTTGTTGATGAGCATCGAATTGATGCTTCTTGCGGTGAACATCAATCTGGTGGCGTTTTCCTCATTCCTTGGTGACCTCGTGGGGCAGGTGTTTACCCTGTTCGTGCTGACGGTTGCCGCCGCTGAAGCCGCGATTGGCCTTGCGATCCTTGTTTGCTTCTTCCGCAACCGCGGCACGATCGACGTTGAAGATGTCAACGTCATGAAAGGCTAAGACCCATGGAAACCATTATCCTATTCGCCCCACTGGTCGGCGCCCTGCTGGGTGGCTTTGGCTGGAAAATCATGGGCGAGACGGCGGCGCAGTGGCTGACGACCAGCCTGTTGTTTTTGGCGGCGATCCTGTCATGGGTAATTATGCTGACGTTCGACGCAAGCGCGCACGACAACGGATCTTACACGATTGAATTGATGCGCTGGATCCAGTCAGGCACGCTTGACACAAGCTGGGGCATCCGGATGGACCGTCTGACAGCCATCATGCTGGTGGTGATCACGACGGTGTCCGCATTGGTGCATTTGTATTCGTTCGGCTACATGGCACATGACGAAAACTTCGGCGAAGGCGTCGCGTACAAAGCGCGTTTCTTTGCCTACCTGAGCTTCTTTACCTTCGCGATGTTGATGCTGGTGACCGCCGACAACCTTGTGCAGATGTTCTTTGGTTGGGAAGGCGTGGGCGTCGCGTCTTACCTTTTGATCGGTTTTTATTACAAGAAACCGTCTGCCAATGCCGCTGCGATCAAGGCGTTCGTCGTCAACCGTGTGGGTGATTTCGGCTTCGCCCTTGGTATTTTCGCGATCTTCTACATGACGGGGTCTATCAATTTCGATGTGATCTTTGCTGAGGCTGAAACGCTGTCCCAATCCACCATGACGTTCTTGTGGCGTGACTGGAACGCGGCTGAGGTTATTGCCCTGCTGTTGTTCGTCGGTGCCATGGGTAAATCGGCGCAACTGTTCCTGCACACATGGTTGCCGGATGCGATGGAAGGCCCGACACCCGTGTCCGCCCTGATCCACGCGGCGACCATGGTGACGGCGGGTGTCTTCCTTGTTTGTCGCATGTCGCCAATCATGGAATTTGCACCAACAGCGATGTCCTTCGTTGTTTTCCTCGGTGCGACCACCGCGTTTGTCGCGGCCACAATCGGGCTTGTGCAAAACGATATCAAACGCGTCATTGCCTATTCGACCATGTCCCAACTGGGTTACATGTTCGTCGCAGCGGGCCTCGGTGTGTATTCTGTCGCCATGTTCCACCTGCTGACACACGCGTTCTTTAAGGCGATGTTGTTCCTTGGGGCCGGTTCCGTGATCCACGGAATGCACCACGAACAAGACATGCGAAACTACGGCGGTCTGCGTCACAAATTGCCGTGGACGTTCCGCGCGATGATGATCGGTACGCTGGCGATCACTGGTTTTGGTATTCCGCTGCTGTATGTCGGTTTCCCTGTCGGATTTGCGGGCTTTGTGTCCAAGGACGCGATCATCGAATCCGCCTTTGCCGCGGGCGGTGGTTATGCCTTCTGGATGCTGGTCGTGGCTGCGTTGTTCACGTCTTTCTACAGCTGGCGTTTGATGTTCCTAACGTTCTACGGCAAACCGCGCGGCGACAAGCACACGCACGAACATGCGCACGAGTCCCCAAAGGTTATGTTGGCCCCGCTGGCGATCCTCGCCATTGGTGCGATCTTTGCCGGCATGGTGTTTTACAAGCCGTTCTTTGGAAACGCGAAATATGTCGGCCAGTACTTTGGTGTGGCCTACGTGGAACAAGGCCACGGCGATGATCACGCGGCCGAAGAACCACAGGCTGAGGGTGCTGAAAACCACGGTGATGAAACCAACAACGACGAGGCCAATGGCTACGACGAAGCGGAACCGAACAAAGAAGTTCATTACGCCTTTGACGGTGAACCGGGGCAGGGCGCGATCTATGTGGCGCACGACAACACCACGCTCGATGATGCGCACAGCGTCCCAATCTGGGTAAAGCTGTCGCCGTTCTTCGCAATGCTGTTGGGCTTTATCACGGCTTGGGTGTTCTATATCCGCAAGCCTGATTTCCCACGCCGCCTCGCGGAGCAACAGGCGCCGCTGTATAATTTTCTGCTGAACAAATGGTACTTTGATGAATTGTACGATGCGATCTTCATCAAGCCGTCCATGTGGCTCGGTAAGTTTCTGTGGAAGCGCGGTGATGGCAATGTCATCGACGGTGGCATTAACGGGATCGCCATGGGCATTATCCCGATGCTGACCCGCCTCGCTGGACGTGCGCAATCTGGTTATGTCTTCACATACGCCTTCGCCATGGTGATCGGCATCGCGGTGATCCTGACCTACTTCACGATCTTCGGAGGGTATAACTGATGGATAACCTCCTGAGTATTACGACGTTTATTCCGGCAATTGCCGCTGGTATTCTGGCGCTGTTCTTGCGCGGTGACGACGAAGCCGCAAACCGCAATGCCAAATGGCTGGCCGTGGCTGCAACCGTGATGACGTTCATCGTGTCGCTGTTCATCCTTGTCGGGTTTGATGCGCAAAACACGGACTTCCAGTTTGTTGAGGACCGCGAATGGATCATGGGGTTCAACTACAAGATGGGCGTCGATGGGATTTCGATCCTGTTTGTGATGCTGACCACGTTCCTGATGCCGTTGGTGATCGCGTCGTGTTGGGACGTCAAAGTGCGCGTCAAAGAATATATGATTGCATTCTTGTTGCTTGAAACGCTGATGCTTGGCGTGTTCATGGCGCTCGACCTCGTGCTATTCTACCTGTTCTTTGAGGCAGGCCTGATCCCGATGTTCCTGATTATCGGCATCTGGGGCGGCAAAGAACGCATCTACGCGTCATTCAAATTCTTCCTGTATACCTTCCTCGGCTCTGTGCTGATGCTGGTGGCGATGGTTGGCATGTTCGTGGCCGCGGGCACGACAGACATTCCGACGTTGATGAATTTCACGTTCGAGACTGAGAGCTTTTCAATCCTTGGTGTTCAGATCATCGGCGGCATGCAGACGTTACTGTGGCTCGCGTTCTTTGCGTCCTTCGCGGTGAAAATGCCGATGTGGCCCGTGCACACGTGGTTGCCTGATGCCCACGTTCAGGCCCCGACGGCGGGTTCGGTCGTGCTGGCGGCGATCCTGTTGAAGATGGGCGGCTATGGTTTCTTGCGATTCTCCTTGCCGATGTTCCCCGTGGGGTCAGACATTATGGCGCCGCTGGTGCTTTGGATGTCTGCAATTGCGATCGTGTACACGTCGCTGGTAGCTCTTGTTCAGGAAGACATGAAAAAGCTGATCGCATATTCCTCAGTTGCCCACATGGGTTTCGTGACGATGGGTATCTTTACGTTTAACCAGCAAGGCCTTGATGGCGCGATCTTCCAGATGTTGTCGCACGGCTTTATCTCTGGCGCTTTGTTCCTGTGTGTTGGTGTTATTTATGACCGCATGCACACCCGCGAAATTGACGCCTATGGTGGTCTTGTAAACCGCATGCCGGCCTACGCGATGATCTTTATGTTCTTCACGATGGCGAACGTGGGCCTGCCGGGTACATCTGGTTTTGTTGGTGAGTTCCTGACGCTGGTCGGTGTGTTCCAAGTTAACACATGGGTCGCTGCGGTGGCCACGTCCGGGGTGATCTTGTCGGCGGCTTATGCGCTGTGGCTGTACCGTCGCGTCGTCATGGGCGATCTGATCAAGGAAAGCCTTAAATCCATCACCGACATGACCACCCGCGAACGGGCAATCTTTGCACCGCTTGTTGTTATGACGATTTTACTGGGCGTCTATCCCGCGCTTGTCACCGATATTATCGGGCCATCGGTCGCCGCATTGGTTGATCACGTTGCAATCGCGCAAGCAGCCTTTGAGGCCGCGACGCAAATGGCCCAAAATTAAGGAACCACCTGATGTTGTCCCAAGACCTCAACACCATCCTGCCTGAAATCGTATTGTCGCTGTTTGCGATGGGCGCATTGCTGGGTGCGGTTTACACGGTGAAGGACCGCGCAGCACCGCTGCTGGTCTGGATCACGTCGGGCCTGTTCGTCGCTGTGGCCTTCTGGATCGGCACAACGGGGCAGGGCACGACGACCGCGTTCAACGGGATGTTTGTGGACGATGCATTCGCGCGTTTTGCCAAAGTTGCGATCCTGCTGTCGGCCGCCGCCGTGTTGTTGATGAGCCAGGACTACATGCAAAAGCGTGATCTGTTGCGCTTTGAATACCCGATCCTCATCGCATTGGCCGTCGTCGGAATGATGATGATGGTGTCTGCGGGCGATTTGATGTCGCTGTATATGGGCCTCGAATTGCAGTCCTTGGCATTGTACGTGGTCGCGTCCTTGCGCCGTGACAGCATCAAATCCACAGAAGCTGGCCTGAAATACTTCGTGCTGGGCGCGCTCTCGTCTGGCCTGTTGCTCTATGGCGCATCATTGACATACGGCTTTGCTGGCACGACGTCCTTCGCGGGCATCATTGAAGCGACGCAAGATGACGTGTCGCTTGGCCTTCTGTTCGGGCTCGTGTTCCTGTCGGCTGGTTTTGCCTTCAAAGTATCGGCAGCACCCTTCCACATGTGGACGCCGGACGTCTATGAAGGATCGCCCACACCTGTCACCGCGGTCTTTGCGACCGCCCCAAAGGTCGCGGCCATGGCGCTGTTCGCGCGTGTTATGCATGACGCGTTTGGGAATTCCGTTGGGGACTGGCAGCAGATCGTGGCCTTCCTATCCGTGGTGTCCATGTTCCTTGGCGCGATCGCGGCCATCGGTCAGACTGACATCAAACGCCTGATGGCCTATTCGTCCATTGCGCATATGGGTTTTGCCTTGATGGGGTTGGCCGCGGGAACGGCGTTTGGGGTTCAGGCCATGCTTGTGTACCTCGCGATTTATGTCGCGATGAACATCGGTACGTTTGCGTTTATCCTGTCGATGGAAAAAGACGGCATGCCAGTCACGAACATTGCATCGCTGAACATGTATTCTAAGCGTGAACCGCTGAAGGCGCTGGCGATGTTGGTTTTGTTGTTCTCCCTTGCAGGTGTGCCGCCAATGCTGGGCTTCTTTGGTAAGTTCTACGTGCTCCAGGCGGCGTATGAGGCTGGCCTTGCGTGGCTGGCCGTGGCCGGTGTTGTGGCGTCCGTGATCGGCGCGTTCTACTACCTGCGCATCGTGTTCTTTATGTACTTTGGCGCGGAACATGACGACCACCTCGACACGGGCGGATCGCCTGTGTTGTGGGGCTTCCTTGTAGCGTCGGCCACAGTGATGGTCATCGGTGTCGTGAACCTGTTCGGCATCGAACCACTGGCCGCCGCTGCGTCTGTCGCCCTTGTTAACTGATCCGACGTGGCCGGCAGGTGTCGGCCATTTCCCATCTGTTGAGGTCACGTCGACCTTAGATGAAGCGCGCCAATTCGCGGGACAATACCCCAAACCGACATGGTTTACTGCACAACGCCAGACCGCATCGAGGGGCCGTCGTGGTCGTGCGTGGATCGCACCTGAGGGCAATTTTTACGGCACACTTTCGCTTCCGTGTCCTGATCCGGAACTTGCGTCTTTGCGTAGTTTCGTAGCAGCCCTCGCTTTGTATAATGCCTTGCGCGCTTTGATGGGACAGGGGCCGACGCTGGCGCTGAAATGGCCCAACGATGTGCTGCTGAATAGTGGAAAAGTTGCGGGCATCCTCCTTGAAAGCCTGAATGCGGGTGGCCAAATGTGGGGCGTGGCTGTCGGGATCGGTGTAAACCTGATTGATGCTCCTGCGATGGATCAGGTTGAAACGGGCGCTGTTTACCCGGTGTCCGTAAAGGGTGAAAGCGGGGCGGATATTACGCCGGATGTCTTCCTTGCCCACCTCGCGGCTGCCTTCGCGCACTATGACGCGCAGCTGACAACCTACGGCTTTGCGCCCATTCGCACCGCTTGGTTGGCCCGCGCGGCGAAGCTGGGTGAGACAATTACCGCACGTCTTCCCAATGAAGACGTGACAGGGCGCTTTGATACTGTAGACGAAAACGGGTATCTGGTGCTTAACACCGCCAAAGGCGTGCGCGCGATTGCCGCCGCCGATGTCTTTTTTTGAAGGTTCGCTATGCTACTGTGCATTGACTGTGGAAATACAAATACCGTCTTCGCCCTTTGGGACGGGGATGATTTCATCTGTACGTTCCGCACCAGCACAGAATGGCAGAGGACTGCGGATCAATATTTCGTCTGGTACACCACGCTTTTGAACCATTATAAAATCGACGCCCACGTGGATGAGGTGATTATTTCATCTACCGTTCCACGCGTTGTGTTCAATTTGCGCGTCATGGCGGATCGATATTTTGGAACGCGGCCCTATGTCGTGTCGAAACCTGATTGCCTGCTACCTGTCCCTCCTCGCGTGGATGAAGGTACGGCAGTTGGCCCTGACCGTTTGGTGAACACTGCAGGCGCATTTGATCGCCACGGTGGCAACCTGATCGTCGTTGATTTTGGCACGGCCACCACGTTTGATGTGGTCGCTAACGACGGAGCATATGTGGGCGGCGTCATCGCCCCCGGCGTGAACCTGAGCCTTGAGGCCCTGCACCAAGCAGCCGCCGCATTGCCCCACGTCGACATTACGAAACCGCAGGCTGTGATCGGGACAAACACCGTCGCCTGCATGCAATCGGGCGTTTTTTGGGGCTATATCGGCCTGATCAATGGCCTGTGTGAACGGATAAAGGGCGAGTACGACCGCCCCATGAAAGTCGTAGGAACCGGAGGGTTGGCACCACTATTTTCAAGTGGTTACGCCCTTTTTGACACAATAGAAGATGACCTGACGATGCACGGACTGACCGTGATCCACAGGTTCAACAAGGACAATAATAACTAAAATGGCTAAATCTAGATTGATGTATCTCCCCCTCGGTGGCGCGGGCGAGATTGGTATGAATTGCTATGTCTACGGATATGGACCAGAGGACGCAGAACGCCTGATCGTTGTCGATCTGGGCATCGCATTCCCTGACATGGATACGACGCCTGGTGTTGATATTATCATGCCGGATATTTCGTGGCTTGAGGCCCGTAAAAACCAGATTGAGGCGATCTTCATCACCCACGCGCACGAAGACCACGTCGGTGCGGTTGGGCATTTGTACGAACGCCTTGGCGCGCCAATTTATTGCCGTGCGTTCACGGCGAATATCGCCCGTCGCAAGGTGGCAGAGCACGGTTATTCCGAGAACATCGTAAAGGTCGTCGGCCCATGGCCCGAGACTGTGAAGAAAGGCCCGTTTGAGGTTGGCTTTGTGCCGATTTCGCATTCGATCCCCGAAAGCAGCGGCCTTGTGATCGACACCAAAGGCGGGCGGATCATCCACACGGGTGATTTCAAAATCGACACGCAGCCAGGTATCGGTGAACCGTTTGATCACGACCTTTGGGCGTCGTTGGGCAAAGATGGAGTTAAGGCGCTGGTGTGCGATTCCACCAACGTGTTTTCCAAAGAAGAAGGCCGCAGCGAGGCCACCGTCGGACCGGAAATCGAAAAGTTCCTCAAAGACGCCAAGGGCATGGTTGCGGCGACGACGTTCGCATCCAACGTCAGCCGCGTGCGCACAATCGCGCTGGCCGCGGAACGGGCAGGTCGATCTGTCTGTTTGCTGGGCCGGTCGATGAAACGCATGACGGAAGCCGCAAAAGAAGTCGGCATTCTGAACGATTTCCCGAACATCATTCAGCCCGAAGATGTGAACAATCTGCCGCGCGAAAATGTGCTGTTGTTGGTAACCGGATCGCAGGGCGAACGCCGTGCCGCGTCCGCGCAATTGGCGCAGGGCAAATACATGGGCATCACCATGAAAGAGGGCGACACGTTCCTGTTTTCATCCAAAACTATTCCCGGAAACGAAAAGGGCGTCATCCATATCATGAACCAATTCAGTGAGTTGGGTGTGGATGTGGTTGATGACAACGGTGGTCTTTACCACGTGTCTGGCCACGCCAACCGCCCCGATCTGGACACCATGCGCGATCTGATCAAGCCACAAACGCTGATCCCGATGCATGGCGAACACCGCCATTTGCGCGAACACGTCAAAATCTCTGAGGCTGCGGGCACCACGGGTGTGTTGGCCGTCAATGGTATGCTGGTCGATCTGTCGGGCAACCAACCGCGCGTTGCGGAACATATTGAAACGGGCCGCATGTACCTCGACGGGTCGGTCAAGGTTGGCCAGTTTGATGGTGTCGTGCGCGACCGTATCCGCATGGCGCTGAATGGTCATGTGATCGTAACGCTGATCATTGATGAAGATGGTGATCCGCTTGGTGATCCATGGTGCGAAACCATGGGCCTGCCCGAACAGGGCCGCAACAATGCGCCGCTTGTGGATGTGTTGGAAGAGGACCTCAGCCAGTTCATGGGACGTGCCAAAAAGGGCACGATTGGGGATGACACGAAGCTTGAAAAAGAGCTGCGCCAGATCACCCGCAGAACATCACAGGGCGAGATTGGCAAAAAGCCCGAAGTCACAGTCGTGATTTCGCGCTTGGGCTAACGTAAAAATGACGCGCCCTAGTCGGGGCGCGTCAACTTTCCTACCAATCGGCGGGTGAGGGGGGCGATAAGCAAGACGGCTGGAAAAGCGACCAGCCAGCTTGAAATCCAAGACCTAAACCATTGCCCGATAAATGGCGATCCTGCATCCAGCACCCGCGATCGCTGACACAATCGCCGACATCAGACCTGACAAAATAAACCCAAACAGGATCGGTGCAAAACGGGCCGGAATCATGGCTTAGCTTTCGTAGCGTTCATCAAAGCTTTTAGAGATAAACGTCGGAGCGTCATCACCCATACCAATGATCTTCGGTCCGCGATCTTGACTGTCGCGCCCACCACGGGGGGATTTTTCGCGTTGCTGCTTAGGCTCTTGCGGCGTTTCGATCTTCGGCGCATCTGTCTTCACAGGTTCAGCCTTTGGCGCGTCGTGCGCTGGTGCGTCCTGAACAGGAGCCGCCGTGACGGTTTCTTCTACCTTAGGCGCATCAGACTTTTTGCGACCCCGACCACCGCGTGACCGCGTGCGCTTTGGCTTATCCGCATTTGATGGAGCTTCGCCATCCTCGCCGCGCGGCCCAGGAGGACCATCTGCGACGTCCACTTTAGGCGCTTCAACTGCGGCTTCTGGTTTTGCTTCTCCGACCTTCGCGGCATCCTCGGCGCGCACACCATGAACATCCATACGAGGGATCGCCATTTCGACAAGGCGTTCGATATCTTCAAAGTTCTTTTCGTCGCGTGGCGTGCAGATCATGATCGTCGTGCCCTTCTTGCCCGCACGACCTGTGCGACCAATGCGGTGCACGTAATCTTCTGCGTGGCTGGGTACGTCGTAGTTAAACACATGGGAAACATTAGGAATATCAAGTCCACGGGCCGCCACATCGGACGCCACCAAGAAGCGCAATGTGCCGTCACGAAACGCTGCAAGGGTGCGCATCCGGTGGGATTGTTCGAGGTCGCCATGAATGGGGGAGGCATCAAGCCCCGCCTTCGTCATGGATTTCGCAACAGCGTCCACGTCAATTTTACGATTACAGAAAATGATCCCGTTGCGGCATTCGTCGCCTTCACTTTTTATCAGATCGCGCAACAGTTTCTGCTTTTCAGCGGCGTTTTTTGCGCCCGCTTTGAACATGACAACACCCTGCCTGATGTTTTCAGACGTCGTCGCGGCGCGGGCCACTTCGACTTTGGCGGGGTTGGACAGGAACGTATTGGTGATGCGTTCAATCTCTGGCGCCATTGTCGCAGAAAAGAACAGCGTCTGGCGGGTGAACGGTGTTAGCCCGAAAATGCGTTCAATATCAGGGATAAAGCCCATATCGAGCATCCGGTCGGCCTCATCAACCACCATGATTTTTACGTCAGACAGGATCAGCTTGCCGCGTTCAAAATGGTCGAGCAACCGACCTGGAGTCGCAATCAAAACGTCAACGCCGCGATCAATCAGCTTGTCTTGTTCTTTGAACGACACGCCACCAATCAACAATGCCTTCGTCAGCTTGGTATATTTGGCGTATGAATCAAAGTTCTCAGCCACTTGGGCCGCCAATTCACGGGTTGGTGCCAGCACCAAAGACCTTGGCATACGCGCGCGGGCACGGCCGCGTTTGAGCATGGAAATCATCGGCAGCGTGAAGGCCGCCGTTTTACCGGTGCCTGTTTGGGCAATGCCCAGCACGTCGCGTCCTTCAAGTGCGGGGGGAATCGCCCCTGCTTGAATGGGTGTCGGCGTGTCATAGCCGGTTTCTTCGACGGCCTTAAGGACCTTCTTGTCGAGATTTAAGTCACTGAATTTGGTCAATTTAATCCTTTCGCGGAGTTTGCAACCATTGGGCCGCAATCGTCACGCGGCCAGACGGGCCATATTGCCTGTCTTTTGAATGCATTTCGGATACGCCGCGCGGGCTTTAACGTCAAGTAAACAAAGGAGTTTGCGCCGATGGGTGAAGCGCGGGGACATATCCGCCACGCAGCACGTCCAGCATTGGCGGCGATGTGAGAACGGACACGTTGCCGGTCGGGCGCGGTTGGGGTTGGCCGTATCCGCCGTACCCATAGGGCAGTGCCGCATCTTTGGTCAGCAGGTAGATTTGGTCCGTCCTGATAAACGCGCCAGCAGGCAAATTTTGTGCGGGTCGGGCGTGGTTTTGCAAGTGCCGTGCACCGGGGATCGCGCGGGCACCGTGAAGAATTGCATCCATCTGCGGCGCCTTCAATGACCCACCCCAAGCGTCTGTAAATGCGTTATAATTTTGGCGTCGGCAATAGGCGCAGGGGCGGTGCCCGGCGGCCATTGCGGCGGCTTCGTCGAGAAAGAAAAGCTCTGTCCAGTTGCGGCCCGTCATCAGGGGACGGCGGCGGTTCTGCCAATCTAGCGTGCAACAAATCCACGCGCGGTGTTTCCACAATGCGTCGCCCATCACCTTGTCTGAAACGTGCAAGATACCGCGATTTCCCGTGAACATGCCACGGGAAGGCACGGCCAGAATTTGCCCGTCAGGTTGGACGCGATTGCGAAGGGTCACGGTGTTTTGACGGTCTTGGACAAAACCAAGCGCGGCTTCAAAGTGCGTGGGCGCCTGTCAAAACGGTGGTCTGCCATGTTTCAGGATCGGTCACTGTTTCCAGCGCGCCGCGCAAAGTAATGCGCTTTCCTTCTTCAAACACGATCGGGTCGGCCATGGACACTTGCAACGATGTGCCGTGTTCGGGCGATCCGCAGAACGGGCAGAAGCCCATGTCGGAAATCAGAATAAAATCGGAGATTTCGACGCCATCGGACAGCGGAACAAGGTAGCCTGAAATATCAAACTGATCGACGCCGTTTTCGATGGCCGATGGAAACACCTTGCGCACTTCGTAGGTCGTGTCCGTGATGATTTCTTCGATCTCAATCGCTGCTAGAAGATCCCATGGCGCCGCAGTGTCATCCGCAAAAACCATGCTCGCGCCCAAAACCATTGGGGTCGTCAGGGCGAGGGCGGATACTGAACATTTTGTCATCGGGAACACTCCGTTGCTTTTGTGGACCCTAGAATCAAAGCGACCGCTGATCCAGTCTACAATGTTGTGATACGCAAAATGTTGCGGATCAGACTTAGCCCGCCATCATTTCCTTCGTCGCGGTCAGGGACACATCGGGGTAGTCGCGCCCGACGCGGTCGATGTCCCATTGTAGGCGGGTGAGGTAGACGACGTCACCGTCGCTGTCTGTGCCGATGTGCTGTTTGTTCGCAGCCGAAAATTTTTCGACCGCGTCCTTGTCGCCGGACACCCAGCGCGCTGAGGTGAATTGGGATTGTTCGAACCGGACGGGCAGGCCGTATTCCAGCTCAATCCGTGAGGCGAGGACTTCGAATTGCAGCGGGCCAACGACGCCGACGATAAAGCCCGAGCCGAAGCTGGGCTTGAACACCTTGGCAGCGCCTTCTTCGGCAAACTGCATCAGCGCCTTCTCGAGGTGTTTGGATTTCAAGGGATCACCCGCGCGCACGCCTTGCAACAATTCGGGCGCAAAGCTGGGGATGCCTTTGACTTGCAGGTTTTCGCCTTCGGTCAAAGTATCGCCGATGCGCAGTTGGCCGTGGTTGGGGATGCCGATGATGTCGCCGGCCCATGCTTCTTCGGCGAGTTCGCGGTCAGAGGCGAGGAACAGCACAGGATTGGATATCGCCATTTGTTTTTTGCTGCGCACATGGGTCAATTTCATGCCGCGCGTGAAGTGGCCCGACGCCATGCGCACAAACGCCACGCGGTCGCGGTGTTTCGGGTCCATGTTGGCCTGTACTTTGAACACGAAGCCCGTGACCTTTTTTTCGTCGGGCATGATTGTGCGTGGCTGTGCGGTTTGGGGCTGGGGTTCTGGGCCGAAATTGGCGATCCCTTCCATCAATTCACGCACGCCGAACGAATTCACCGCAGAGCCGAACCAGATCGGGGTCATCGTGCCTTCAAGCACCGCTTTCGGATCGAGCGCGGGGAGGAGCTCTTTGGCCATCTCGATCTCTTCGCGAAACTGCGTGAGGAGGGAGGCGGGCACGTGTTCTTCCCACTTGGGGTCATCCATGCCGTTGATTTCAATGCTCGCCGCGACCTTGTTGCGGTCCGCGCGGTCCATAATATCCAAACGGTCGCGTAGGATATCATAGCAGCCTAGAAAGTCGCGGCCCACACCGATAGGCCAGCTTGCGGGCGTCACATCAATCGCGAGGTTTTCTTGAATTTCGTCTATGATTTCAAAGGTGTCGCGGCTTTCGCGGTCCATCTTGTTACAAAATGTCAGGATCGGCAGGTCGCGCAAACGACAGACCTCAAACAGTTTTTGGGTTTGAGATTCAACGCCCTTCGCGCCGTCAATCACCATGACGGCGGCGTCGACGGCGGTCAGGGTGCGGTAGGTGTCCTCAGAGAAGTCAGAGTGACCGGGGGTGTCGACCAGGTTGTAGCGGAAGTGTTTGTAATCAAATGACATGGCGGATGCAGATACGGAAATCCCGCGATCCTTTTCCATCTGCATGAAATCAGACCGCGTGCGCCGCGCTTCGCCCTTTGCGCGCACTTGGCCCGCCATCTGGATCGCCCCGCCAAATAGCAGGAATTTTTCCGTCAGGGTCGTCTTGCCAGCGTCGGGATGCGAGATAATCGCAAACGTGCGGCGGCGGGCAATTTCAGCGGGGAGGCCAGATTTATTATCGGTGCGATTTGTCATGCCCCGCGCTATAACGGGCGCGGCGGTGTGGCGCAATCAAACTAGAAGACCGCGTCAATCTACGGCGGTGACGATGACGCCGGTGACGACTGTCCCATTAAGTTCAAACGTGCTGTCGGCCGCCGTT
>TARA_B110000977_G_scaffold200523_1_pt1 | contig 14947 bp, 8 predicted proteins | sample TARA_B110000977 | Tara Oceans TARA_B110000977 (sample SAMEA4397798) | marine metagenome | biome: Polar Biome; feature: [SRF] surface water layer (ENVO:00010504); material: water (ENVO:00002006), including particulate matter (ENVO:01000060) such as... | depth 5 m | reverse complement strand
TTTTTGATAGCGCCCCTTCACCGACTCCAACGAGCCCCACGAACGATTCCTCCCTAGTGGTGAACATGTCCTGCAAAAGTTTCAAAAGAAGCGAGTGCGCGATTGTTCCACCGATGCGCAGCTTTGATTGCGGGTGCGTTCCGTACTCGTTCGGCACCACACCCTCAGCTAGACACCTCGAAACTCGGTACAACTCCTCAAGCCCTTCCAGCTCCAAGTGCGAGTTGTGAATCGCGTCGTACTTGGCGCTGTCGTACACGTCCGGTACCTTTGAAATGTCAAACCTTCCTTTGCGCGGGTGGTAGATGTCCTGTTCCAGTTTCTTCCACCGCGCGTGCATCAGTAGGAACGACTCGCCGCCAGCTGGGACGGATGTATTCATGAGCGCCGCGAGTCCACCTGCAGGCATGGACCCTCTTGGAGCCAGCGCGCCCAGCGTGTCAACCCAAGCGTCGTTCGGGGACCCGATGTCGGATTCGTTCTTCTTGTCGTCTTTTTCGTGCTTGAAAATTTCCTCTCTTAATTGTCGGGTCACGCCTCCAATTAAATCAACCATGACTCGCAGAAGTTTCAAGGGTTCAGGCGGAACACCTGGCGGCCTACGAGTTATTGAACCCTCCACGGAGGCTTTGAGATCACCAGAAATCGCGTCCATCGCGTCCGACCCCACGTCCAACGAAGTCCGGCGGCTTATCGTGGCAGGCTTGTGAGGAGAATCGGGTGGTATAGTACTCAACTCAGCACTACCAAGCGCAATCCGGCTCTTGAGCATTTGCTTCGCCTCGCCCGCGTTCCAGGAACTTCGGGGCAGGTGCGCGGACGGCGACTTATGGATGTCCAGCGAAACCCGGTACTCCTGTTCCTCATCCGTCAGAGTGACGAGGTAACCGTCGTTTCTTCCAGCGGCGGCGGTCTCGGAAATCTCCACCCTGCCAATTTCCTTTGCCATCTCGTCGATGGACCCTCGGGTCGGCGACGCTTGGGATTTCGCCGGGCTCTTGGAAGGAGAAACCGTCGTGCTCGGAGGCAGCTGATTGGATGTACCGTCGTCCATGGACCCATCCCCATCCCCTGCGTCCTGTTCCACCAGTATCCGATTAAGCTCGTGAAGGTCATCGGCGCTCTTTTTTCTCCGCCCCAGGGTTTTGTCGTCCGCCCTTGGCGGTGACGGCTGCGTTTTTCCTGAAGACTTGCTCGGGTCCTTCGGCTTGTCCTCCGTTATGCCGGACGCCATGGCAGTGAGCATGGCTTCTCGAAGGGAGGACATCGCGGAAGATGCGGCGCGAGATAACGACTTCCGGGCCATCTTCAGCGACCTTGCTCGGTCAGCGCTCATCAGCGCGTAGCTGCGCGGTTTCTGCTCCGGGGAAATCTGCGCGAGGCCCGATTTCGTCGGCGACGCGTTATCAGTAGCGCTGTTCCTTCTCAAATACCCCACAGGCCCGCTCCGCTCAAAGTCGTCGTCAATCACAGCCGTGTCGCTTGTTGAGTATTCCTTGTTGGGTCCTCGGCCCTTGACGTGCCCCTCGGTCATGATGTTGTACAGCTTCTGCTTGGCGTGCAGGATGTCTTCCTCCACTTCGTGCGTAACGAAATCGAGAAGCTTAGCATCCTTGTTGACGAGCGAAGCTAGGATTGGGGTGAGTTGGTTGTTACTCGTTTCTAAATCCAACAATCCCTTGGCAAAGGCCGCAGCGGTGATCTGCACTCTGCCTTCATCTGAAGAGTAAATCTTGAGATCGTGCCGGTACGTGGAATGTAATCGTAACAAGCCATCTGTGATGCCTTGATCATAAGTATTGCCCCCCGGGTACATGCGCATGCGAAAGTCTCGTCCTAAAAACTCAGCCTGGTTCTTGCCCAAGTGCGTTAGGACACCTCCGAATTTAATAATTAACAACGCTTCCGTGACGCGTTCAGTCGGGGGTTCTTTTTTATCATCCTTTTTTGAAGACGTCTCGGATGATTCTTTACAGTCTTTTGAAGTGGACACATTCTTCTCCTGTTCAGCCTTGTTCTTCTCCAGCTCAGCAGCTGGAATGGGTTCCCAGGCGAGCGGCTTGAGCTGCGCCTTGCGGTTAATCCCGCTGAAGTGCCCGCCCTCCTGTAGAATCGACACGACTTGTTTCCACTGCTCCAACTCCTCTTCCCACTCTTCCCTGGTTTGGGCTTTACTCGAGCTTGAAGAGGCTTTGATTTGCCGAGGAAACGTACTCGTGGAACTGCTATCCGTGGACGCGCCAGAGTCACTAGGGACGTCAGGCGAGTGGGTTTCGTGAGCAGAGTTAGCTTCAAACCTCTCACCCTCCTTCAAACTCGACGCGTACAGCGTGCGGCAGATGTTAAGAAGCTCTTGTAGCCGCTGCGGGGTTTTCAACTTGGCTTGCTTCCGCGTCCGGTTCGAGGTACACCGCGACAGTAAATCCAACAACGGTTTATGCGTAACTTTCATCTTCATCTTCTGCTTCGGGGTCCTGTCGCCGTGCCTGACCACCGCGAGCACGGCGCGCAACTCTTCAGCCGGGATGGAGGTACTCTTGGACGGCTTTTTAACGTTCTTCTTGGGTGTCTTGTGAGTAGCTGTGGTAGTGTCACCTTCAACACCCTCATTCTCCTCCCCCACATGCTCATCATCACTCTCGTTCGTCTGCTCTTGCGCTTCTTGCGCCGCTTCCTCCGTGCGCTTGTGGTCAGGAGCCACCGCTCGAAGAATCATCGCGCGCAAACAAAGACTGGCGTCGTCGAAATACTTTGTGGAGTTCTTCACGAAGCTCCACCCGTTGACGTCGCAGACGTAGGACCGGCCTTTCGTTCTCAGTAAATCAAAGCCGCACACCATCTGGCCAAACGCGAGGCACACGCGTCGTGCAATCTCCTTCTCCTCGGGTGTCAGCAACACCGGGAACCGCTCTTCCTTTCCATTCGCGTCGCGTTGCACTCGCCCGTCCACCACGGGAGACTTTCTCGCCTCCGCGTGCGCGTAATTAGGCCCAACGGTGTACACCTTGACGTCAGTGCCGCCCGTGCTCATGAAGTTCTCGTAGATGAAACTAGTTTCTCGCCGGACCAAGTTGTATGACTTTTTAGTCGGGTCGTCTTGCTCAGATATGACAGGTGGAGGGTAATACTTGCTCGCTTGGTTGCCAACCTTCCTGAACAGCGCCTTGTACCCCCCCCCAACCGTATGAGGATAGTAAATGCAAATGTTGTGATTCTCCGCGTCCGCGGGTTTTTCAACAAACGGCTTATCGATCCGCTCGCCGTCAACCTCGACGTAGTCCTCGTATTCCGAGAAAGCCTCCGCTGGAAAGTCCACGGCGTGCGTGGGCATCACGCCTGGTTTCGTGGGTTCGTTTCGGTTTGCGACGATGTGCGGCGGAGTGGGAATTTCATGCTCTTTTAGGATTTTATACACCGTCCGCCTGTCCAACAAATCCCACTGCCGGTGCAAGTCGTTCACCATGTATATGCCCTTGTGGAGTTGTGAATACCGCTCGGCTTTGGCGAGAGGGAACCCGTCGCTGAACCAGCTCAGCAGCGCATCCACCACGGGCCATTCAGTCACTTCCTTTTGTAATATCATTTCGTCCCCAAACACCACGACTTCGAACTCGTCAAACTTTTCCAGGCGCGTTAAAATCGCGCTCATGGCTTTCGACCTCGCCTTCTTGTCCATCGCGCACACGCCCACGCAGATCTTGCGGGAGCTGATGGGCATGCTATGTGGGGTGTGTGTGTAATGCGTCTAATAGCTGTCTTTTAGTGTGTCTAATGTGTCGATGTGTACGTCCGTAGACAAGGTACGACGACTCCGAAAAGTGCGTCGAATCTGACACGTAGCCCCACCACGTTGTGAGATTGTGTTTATTACCCTAAATCTTCCGCTTGAGTTAACACCGCGGAGGTCGTGTGTTCCCTTGCTAACTCGTACCCGAAACCTACACTCACGTGTGCGTGCGAACACCGAGCGCACCCTATCCTTGACGTGCCGCTACCCGGCTGCGCGTCTCGAGTCTGACGGAGCCAACATAACGGGCGCGTCTCTTGGCGTGATGTTCTTTTTCCAAAACGCGTCGGCAAACCTCCAAATTGCCGTTTCACTTTTGTGGGCCTCACTTTTGAACGTTGGAAAGTGTGACGGTTGCCGCGCGGTCTTCACAGCGCATCGCGTCCACGTGGTGAGTGGCGACGCATCGCGGGTGGCGGACGCACATCGATACGTCTGTGAGGATGTCGGGCGGCGACGTGAGATCCGCGCCTCTTGGCGAATTAAACGGGAACGACCCCTCCCCTGGATCGACCCAGGCTCCAAACTTCACCGCCTTGCTCGCCGCCCGAAAGTTTAGGAACAACGTTTTGTCCGCTGAAAAGCGCGCGGAGAAGGCTGCGTTTGGTGCGAAGCTACGCGCGGAGCTTCCGCCCGGTCCCTTGCCTGATTCTACGCCTCCCTCCACCTCGAAGTTGCTAGCAAGGTTAATGTCCAAGGACGGCATGACCCCCGGCGACCGCTTAAGGAAACAAGAGAAGCTTGCTGCGATGCAAGAGTTGCTGGAGAAGGAAAAAGCGTCGCCGATTGAAAAAGCCGAATCTAAAACGTCAAAGACTTCCGCGTCGAACACGCAAACGTCGTCGTCCAAAAATATACCGGAAGAGTCCCCGACGACTTACTTCGCGCACAGCGTGACTCCTGTGGAAACGAGTGGCGACACGAAGTACATGGGCGTGGATATGGACATCAGCGAAAACACCACGGTGACCGTTCCGGTTGTGAAAAGAGCGGACGAGATGGTCGCGGCAGACTTCACGACGCCAGTTCCTGAAACGAAATCAGCGCCTCGGTCGCCCGTGTCTCCTGATGTGTCTCCGGAAGAAGAGCCACACACGTCCGAGTCGAGCGCAGAGGATGCCGCTCGTCGCGCGCATGAACAGGAGCGCGTCGAGGCGGGCGCGCTCGCTGCGGCGCAGGCGGCGGAGCTCGTCGCCCAGGCGCAGGCGAGGGCCGAGGCGGAGCACGCCGCCGTGGAGAAAGCGCGCGCTGAGGCCAGGGAAGCGGCGGCGGCGGCGGCTTTTGCCGAGGCGGAAGCGCAACGCATGACCGACGAACTAGCGGCTTTGAGACGCGTCGCGGAGGAGGAGGCGTTAGTGGAGGCGGCGAGACTTGCGGAGGAGAAGCGTTTGCGCGAGGCCAAATTAATCGCCAAGGCGGCGGCGGAGGCGGAGCGTTTGGCCCGGGAAAAACAGGAGGCGGAGGAGGAGTTAAGAGCGGAGAGGGAGGCGAGGGAAGCGGCTATCCCCGAAGCCGCACAAACCCGGGCGGCTGAGAAGGAAATACTCGAACAAGAAGAACTGGCGCGTGTTTTGGCGGAAGCGGAGGAAAAAGCCGCTTGGCAAGCCGAGCGCGTCGCGGCGGCTGAGGCAAAGGCGGAGGCGGCGGCGTTACGCGTCGAGGCGGAGGCTCTGGAGCGAGCAAGATGGGAAGCTGAGGAAAAACGTGTTCTATTCGAACAAGAGGCTAGATCCAAAGCTGCGGCTGCCGCGAAACTCAGGGCGAAGCAGGAAGCCGCGGAGGGCAGGGCGCGGGCGGAGGCGGAGGCTGCGAAGAAAAAAGCAAAAGAGGAAGCGGACGCGAAAGCCGCGGCTGACGCCGCTGAAGCCAAAGATCGCGCAAAGGAAGCACTCGAAGCGGCGGCGAGAGTTCGCGCGATGCTAGTCGCCGCTGAACCTGTAGAAACACCGTCCTCAACGGACGCCCCCGGAACGCCCCCAGAGGCGGCGCCGACGTCCGCCGCGGTGGCGATACAAGCTCGAACCGGTTCGCCGTCGCCCAGTCGACGAGAGGCCCCCGACTCGGCGCTCGCGTCGGCGGCTTCCGCGGCGCCTGCACGTGTTTTCTCCCCAAGGTCGCCGGTTATAATGAATGATATCACAGCTGATATGGCATCACCCTCACCCCCCTGGTCCGTGCGTTCTGCGCGCACGGCAGAGGAGGACGACGAGCTCCCGCTTCACGCCGCGCTTTTCGCCGGCGCCGATTTCGGATTGATTTCGCAACTTTTACAAATCGACCCCGGGTCGCTGTTCATCAAGGACGTTTACGGTGACTTGCCCTTGCACGTCGCGTTGAGAGCTTTTGCATCATCTGATACTATTGATATATTACTCAAGAAATTCCCCGAGTCCTCATCCAAGAAGGATCGAAACGGAGTCACGCCTGCGCAGCTGGCGCTGGAGTATTTAGACGTCGATGTTGAATCCGAAATTGTTCAATTGATCAAACATGCGAAGGGTTTAGTGCGACGCAACGCCGAGAAACTGAAACCGGTTCCAAGAGCGGTGGAGAGAGTCGCGTTCGACACCGCAGTTAAGTTTGTGTTTGGAGCCGTTAAATTACTCGGCAACACAAGGGTGGGGGCTGTGAAAAATGTCGTGCCCGGGAAAAGGGCAAGCAAGGTGAAGGGTGCGCAGAAGAACGAAATCGACGCTACGCAAACTGACAATGAAACCCCCAAGAGTCGCCGGCGGAAGCTGTTCGAAGGCGAAGAGGTTTCTGAAACGTCCACGGACGTAACGAGTCGAAAGATCGCACGCAAACGGCGTGCTTTCCTTAACTTGGCAGCCAAGGGGGTAATAACCTGCGGCGCGGCGTACGGGACCGTGTTAGCGGCGACAATCGTGGGGCGGAGCGTGAAAACTCAGATTGCGCTGAAGTCGCGAGTCTCTCGACACACCAATACGGACCGTCGTCGGAACAATGCAGATCCTTCTGTAGACACTTCGAAAGCCCCTAAAGTGTCTCCGGAACCACAACAAACCCCCAACGCGGTGGAGAAAGGTACGGATTTTGATTTCGTGCAAGACGTCGTCGCCGTTTCCGAAATTGAAATCGTTACCCCGGTGGCGTTGCCCCCCGCAGAGATGGTGCGCATCGACTGCACGTAGTAAGGTTTCGGAATTATTAGACCCTAATATTAAGAACATTATACTACAAGAACACGATATTACAAGAAGAAACACTTACGTTACTTCCGCATGAGGTACATCAGGATGCCCCCGGCTATTCCCACGTTGAGGCTTTCCATCTCGCCGGGCATTGGGATCGCCACGGGCTTGCACGTTTTTAAGGCGGTGTCCGACAAACCCTGGCCTTCGCTGCCCAGCACAAGACATATACCTTTTTTTTCGGACGAAGAGTCGGACACAGCCACGTCTGCGCCGACCGCGTTCGGCGCGGTGGGCTCGGCGCAGTACCGCACGAGGCCTCTGTCAGAGGTGACCCGCTCAAGCTCGTCCCACGTGAGCCGCGCGATCGGTAAGCGAAACACGCCGCCTCGCGCGGCGCGAAGAGCCTGTGTTATTTTTTGGGGGGGATACGAGAGGTGAGTCGTGATACAAAAATGATAAAATTCCTCTTCAGCCTTCGAGGCAGGCTGCGCGATCGCGGTGGCGCGCTCAGCGCGTGGGAAGAGTGTGTTTTGCTCGATGCGTAAACGCCTAGGACCTCGCGGTTACCGGCCGAAGAATGACCAACCGAGAGGCGTGACAATAGCCAGGCATAGGGTTTGCAAAAAGGAAAAAACAAGTACCCGGACCAAAAAAAACACGCACCTTGTCGTTGAACGGGTCACACGTGCCCGGCAGTAGGGCCACGGCGTCCCACCCCAGCGCGAGCGCCGTGCGCGTCAATGTGCCTAAATTTCCCGGATCCTGAATGCCGTCCAGGGCGAGGAGGCGGGTTGTTGCTGTTGATTTAAACACGCCGTCAAGCACCCCCATCCCGTCAATCTCCGGCGTCTCCAGCTCCGCAACCACATCCACTCGGTCCATGTTTTGTAGCCCGGCGGCTTTTTTCAAAACGTGTTCTGAAGATCTTATTACGCGGTTTGCTCGCATCCCGTTTGGCAGCACAGCATCGTCGCCTAAAAAAACAACCTTCGCTTCAGGCACCCCTCCGTTTTCGTAAATCTCAGTCAATAGGGTTGCGCCGGCGACGACCACGGAGCCGTGTTGATCCCGGTGCGTTTTGCTTTTCACCAGCTTGGCGAAGTGCTTCACTGTGGCGTTGTCCGTGGAGCTGACGCGTTCTTCGTCGGAAGCGTCGACGGATGAAGAACGCCAATGCGAAAAGCGGGCGCTGGCTGCGGTTCGATAAACTCCATTGGGAAACTTGACCCTCCTCCCGACGGTCGCGAGGGACGTGCTCGCGTTTACGGACGACACCGCGCGAGCGGCACCGATTAGCGCCACCGCGGTGTGAGACATGGCGCGGGGCGAAACCGGGGGGGCCGAGTGCGCGACACCGTGTGAGGTGTTTCGGTGACCGGTGAGGCAATGAGGGCAAAAAGTAAAAATTGTTTGAAATCATGAACATAAAAATTTACAAAAACGCTCGCCACCGGCTACTCGCCCACTGGACTTTCCCTGGACCGCTTCGTCCGGGACCTAGTCCTCGTCGTCGCTTATGCCGAGCCCATCGCAGTTTTCGGACAACACGGTTGACAAAACGCTCGCCACCGTCTGGTCAAATCCCGTCAAATCCGCTCTCCGAGATTGACGCCCGTTTCCGTTCGGATTCCGCGCCGTCGGTAACCACGTCATTTCCTGTTCCGTCAGTTCGACTAATTGCCCATACGAAGATAACTCAGGATTAACCCCTCCATCACCCCCTACGCACTCGCCCTTGCACTCGCCTCTTTTCTGTAATTCGGGGTTCGTGCATCGGTGCAGGCGGTACACTTGCGTTATGTCGCACATGAACGTTTGGAGTCGCGGATCCGGTCGGTTGTTGTAATCCAAACAAAGAGCGTCGATCGACTCTGTTTTGTGTTTTCGTCGCACCACGCCCGAACTCACCGCAACGGTGTACGCCCAATTCGGCAAGTCGGTTGGGTTGCGTAACCCCATTATCAGGTAATCGCCTTGTTTTAAACACTCCCGCAGGTCTTCTACCATGCGAGTTTTTGTCGGTTTTCGCGGGTTTACGGCGTGTTGAGTATAAACTTTCTTGAAGTGCCATCCCGCGTTGTGTAGTGCCAAACTCATGGCTTTCACGCTCCACCACTCGCCGCGAATGCCCGCCTCGGATTCGGGAGTAGGGATGCCGCGCTTGCGTTTGCCGTTCTGGGCCAACGTGGCGTGCGCCGGTTCAATTTGGGCGTCCAGAGCCTCAGTCGCAGATCGCTCACACGGAAACACGCCCAGGTGATGGAGCGCCAACGCGGTGGACCCGCGAAGTTCGGGGGGACAACGGGCGGTCGCCGCGACCGGTGGCTGCTTGCTTGCCGCCCGGTGCTGCTGTTGCGGCTGCTGCAACTCCCTCCCCTTCCCCTTGTCACGTTTGTAGTCCCTATTGAAAGCGTGAGGCATGACGCGTGGGGTCGTGGGGTCGTGCGCATGCGACAGTTGCGGTCAAGATCTCGACGACGACTCGTTTCCTGGGCGTTACGAGAACTCCCAAAAACGAAATCACGATTAAAGTCCTGAAATATTAAACGCTCGCCCACCGGCTACTCGTGCCCACCTGACGTCATACAGAGCCACTACCTCACGCCTACACTGTTTTGAATGCCGTTCACTCTAGAAAAACCGCAACCCTTTTTTCCGCGCCAGAGCTTCGCGTTCTGGATCGTCTTTCTCCTCCGCCTTCCCCCAATCTTTAATCACCCACCCCCTTCCCTCGGCGTGTTTCCGTAGCCGCGGATCGGGGTTCACCACGACCGGGTGCCCGACCTTTTCCAAAAGCAAAACGTCAGACATGCTATCGGAGTAGAAGTAGCAGTCAGCTAAGTCAACCCCATTCTTATCACACCACTTCTTGGTGACTAAATACTTGCCGTCGCCGTACGCGATTTCCGCAATCGCGCCGGTGAGTTTTCCGTTCCGTTCTTCCATCACTGAACTGATTATATTCTCCGGATCCGTTTCGCACCCGAACAAATAAGCGGCGTACTGGGCGGCGTACTGCCAGGAGCTGGTGCATATCACGATCCTTTCATTTCGTTGTTTGTGCATATCCATACTCGGCCCGCATCCCGGTCTCATTCTGTGTTTTAATTTGTCATCAAAAACGTCTCGCACTTCTTTTTTCAGTTGCTTTGAAGATTTGCCGGCGTACGCCATCGCGGCTTCCGCCCCAGCCGCCTCCGCGCCTTGCCCCTGCCCCATGGCGTACTTCGCGAACCAGTAGATCGCGGTGAATACGAGTTTCGGAGTCACCCGTCCCGCCCCGATTTCTTTAGTGATCCAGTGCTTGTTTGAGTTGGTGTCGATGATGGTGTGGTCGAGGTCGTAAAACGCGACGACGGTGGAGACGATGGGTTGCTCTGTTTCGTCACCCAACGATGCGCCTTCCAGGTCTTCCACTGGTGGTTTGGACAGCTCAGCGTGCGCGGTGCCTGCGGCGAACAGCACAGTGGCAGTGGCGCCGCCTGTGAGGACCGTTCGCGCGGAAAGGGACCGCGATGTGGGGACCCTGGGTCTGTGTCGCCGACCTGCCGCACCTGCGTCGCCGGACGAAACCGGGGATGACGAGTTTTGCGACGCGCGCGCGCGCCACGACGCGCGCCCGCTCCCACCGAGCGGGGGATCTGAAGCACCTAAGCGCGGTAACGACGAGGCCATGGTGCGATGACGGGGGTGGCGAGACACACGCGCCTGGTGGACTGATGAAACAGCGACCGTAAGCAGATACCCTATCCACTCTCATCGAGGCAGATTGCTGACAAGCCAAAAACCCGAACGAAAAATTACCAGCAAATTTAACCACCTTCACTTCGTCGCGCGCTTGACGATGTCCGCCACGCGGTCGGCGTGCGCCAGTGACCTGCGTCGGCTTTTCGAGATCCAGCGTCTGTACCTCAATTCATTCTTCAAGGATGTGGAGTACGGAAGTCTCCGGGACTTTTGCAACGAGGTTGTGGATTGCGACGGGACGGTGTACTTTTCGGGGGTTGGAAAGAGCGGATTCATCGCGCAGAAAATCAGCGCCACGTTGGTGAGCACCGGCGTGAAGTCCGCGTGGCTGGACCCTACCGATGCGCTGCGAGGCGACATTGGCGTAGTACACGCCAACGACTTACTCGTTTTATTCTCGAAATCAGGCGCTTCTGAAGAGCTGTTGAGGTTAGTGCCGTACGCACGAGCCAAAGGCGCGCGAATCGTGGGCGTCTCGAGTAACAAGCAAAGCGTGTTGGCCGAGGCCGCGGACACGCACGTGTTGCTCCCTTTGGAGCGCGAGCTGTGTCCCTTCGACCTCGCGCCGGTAACCTCAACTGCGATTCAAATGCTGTTCGGTGATACGTGCGCGGTAGCCGTGATGCGCGCCAAGAACCTAACACAAAACGAGTACTCCCTGAATCACCCACACGGACGCGAGGGGAAGAGGTTGTTGTTGGATGTGCGGGATGTCATGGTGGGTTTGTTGGGTGAAAAGAAACAAAATGGAAAAAAACTAAACAAAGCAGGCGTACCGACTTGTGGACCTTCGGAAAAGCTGGTCGATATTTTAGTCTCACTGTCAAGCGCGGGGTTCGGGTGCATTCTAGTGTCAGACCCTAGTACAATCCAACTCCTCGGAACGTTCACGGATGGCGACTTGCGAAGACGCCTGGGCGATGAGGGCGGAAAATGTTTGGAAAAGACGATGGACAAATTGATGACGAAAAATCCGCGCGTCACGTTCGTCGACTCGAAAGCAGTCGAGGCGTTACAAGAGATGACCCCGGTTGGTGGTAAGGCCGTTTCGTTTCTGCCGGTAGTAAAAAGTAGTGAGGATAGAAAATTAATAGGGATAGTCACCATGAACGGGCTCGTGAAGGCGGGGCTGTAGCGGATGCATTTAATATTAGAAAGAGTTTTTGGCCATTTTGCTGGCATTTTTTTCACCATCCCGATTCCTCCCGAGTTTTCTGTCCCCGCAAGAAGAATCCCCATTTGGGTGGTCCCTCACTCGCGTGTGCCCGTCACGATGACGACGGGTCCGCGTTTGGCGCGCAGCGGTAGCCGGCGCGGTGCTGAAAGTGAAACTCACGGGTCCTTCGAGATGACGGAAGCGGAACGCGCGGCTCGGTTGGCCGAGGTACGTCTCGATCAAAGTCGTAGTCCGTGTTCCCGGGTTGAATCCCACGGAAATCGCGGCATAATCGCAACCCTATGCGCAAACACCCACGACGGCCAAGACCCTTTGAACGTCCGCAACGACCGTTCAAGCGTATTGGGCATCGTACATGGATGAGAGCCCATGTCATCCACTCCAACGCTCAAACGCACTACGCCCAACCCCCTGCTGACCTTCTCGCCTCCCTCATTCTCCAACAAGGCTGGCTCTTCGCTTCGCAAATTTTACAACGACAACTCCGACTTGGTGGGCTCCTTGAACGTGAGTTTCGCCGAGGACCAGAACATGGCACCCTCTAACGCGCGCAGCAAGGTAGCGGCCGCGACTGAATCGGACGTGGACCGTCGAACCACCGCGGTGATGGCGCACGCGCAACTCAAAGGCGTGGTGGAAGGCGTGTGCCCTCCTAGCGATGTCGCATCTGACTTGGAGATGGTGGACCCTTTGCGTTTAGAGAAACTGGGCGTATCACCGAACGATGCGGTGAGGTTGTACCGGGCGGTGTATAAATACACGCGCGTCTCCGTGGAGTCTCTATCCGCGGCTCGAGATGCGCTGCTGGAGATGGGATCGGGCGGCGACGACAGCGACACGCGTGGCGAACTTTTAGGACATTTGTGGCACCTCTACGCCTCGGCGTGGGAAGGCGCCGCGGGTGAGAGTTTCCCGTCGCGGGTCGTTGAGGCCCGGGCACTGGCACCCTCGTTACACGACGCGCGGTCCGCGGTGGAGGTGCTGACGAACGACTTGGATGCTACCCGAGCTCAACTCGCGCTGGTGGAGGAGGAAGCGGCGCAGGCGCAGGTTGAGGCGGATGCCTTAAGGCCGTTTGTGACGGAAGCCGAGGAGGCAAAGAGCCGAGCGGAGAGTTTTGAAAAGCAGTGGGTAGACGCTTCTGCACGCGGCGATGCGCTCGCAGCGGAGCTCGCGAGCACATCCAGTGAGTTGCAACGCGTGCACGATGAGCTTGAGCGGGAGAAAGCCGCATCAGCGCAATCAGTCAAGAACCTGAAAGCGATGATGGTTGACGCCGCTATCGCCGCCGCCGCTGAGCTCGCCGCGGCGAAAGAAAAAGCCGCCAATGACTTGATTGGCCCGACAAAAGCCTTAGCGGACACCATCATCGAACGAGACGCCGCTTTGGCGGGCGAACGGGATGCGAAGAAGGTCACCGCGGTTCTGAAAGCGGACGTCGCGTTTCTGCGCGAGAAAAGGAGGGGGGCGATGGACGACTTGGAAGTCGCGCTGCTCCGCGCGAGGGAAGCGGAGGACCGGCAAAACGTCGCGGTGCGTGCGGCCAAAGAAGCGAAAGCAGCCGCGGCTGTTTCTGACGAGCGGTGCACCGTGGCGGAGAAGGACGCTACCGGGTTACGGGTGACCGTTTCAGGTTTAGAAACCGAGTTATCCTCCGCGAAACGAGAACTCGACGCTCTTCGCGAAAAGGTTGACTCGCTTGAGGGCGAGGACGTGCGGCGCCAGCTGAAACTCGCCAAGGGCCGCGCTGATTTAGCGGAGAGCGAGCTGGGTGAGGCGAAAACCACGCGGGACGAGGCGGTTGAAAAGGCGAAGAGTTTGGAGGTTGACATGGAGGCTGCTGATAAAGAAAGAAGGTCAGCGTTGCGCGCGGCAAAGAAATCGGAAACCCTGGCGTTGGAGCTTGAGAAGAAGGTCAAAACGCTGGGCGACGAGAAGGTTGCTCTGGAAACCGAGCTGGAAACCGCGAAGCAACAGGTTGTTGATTTGGAAATTAGGGTTGGCGAGCTCGGCGAAATGATCGCGGCGGCGGAGAAGGAGGTGAAGCGGTTAACAGAGGCGCTTGAGAAGGAAACCAAGCTGAAGGAAGTGGCGGAGCAGAAAACGCGCGAGCTGCGAACGCGGACGTTGGAAACCCTAGACGCGTTGGAGGCGAAATCGGCGCCCGCGTTCGCGAGCCTCGAGAAACTCACACACTCCGTGGAAAGCGGCCTGGCGTCTTTCGATAAAAAGTTTGCCGAAATCGAACTCGAAATCAGAACGTTCTGCGAAGAGAAGGTTGCCATATTGACCACCACTGAATTAGATCTTCAGAAGTGGACCGGGGACATCGCGGTTGTGTCCCAAGCCGCGATGGACAAGGCGAATGGGGCGGTTAACATGTTGGTGAGCACAATAAAAACTTTAAAGGAAACGGAAGCGCAGTTGAGCGCGGCGGAGGAGGAGCTGGATATCGTGAAGATGGATCTTGGCAAAACGTCTGCGGAGCTCAGTGCTACCACGACGGAGCTTGTGAAAACGAAAACACAACTCGAGGAGTCTAAAGAACGGACTTACGCGCTTGAAACGTCGACGGCGGAGATGAAGGTGAGGCTTCAAGGCGCGCTCACTACTCTTGAAACGACGACCACGGAGCGAAACACAGAGCGCTCAGGACGTCTCCAAGCCAACCTCGCGAAATCAATCTTCCGCATGCTGAAGAACAAGTTCCAAGCAGATGCAGAGAACGCGGGGGATGCGCTGGTGGATGCAGAAGAGGCGCTAGAGGCGGCGAAAACGTCAAGAGCTATCGCACACGTAAACGCGGCGCAGGCGAAGATTCGCCTTGCGCTTTTGAGAAATGCGAGGAAAAACAATGGAAACGAGGGTTCCGGAGATACCGACCCAGAACCTCCCCCGTACCTCATGGATGCGCAAATCATGGAAGGCACGCCATCTGACCTGGTGCCGTACCAGAAGATGCTCACCGATGAGTACCATGCCGCGTCCGTGCAGCTGAAGAAGGGGCTGGAGGAGAATGACGCATAGTGATTGAAAATAAAAATTATCTTGTCCCAGAAATAGAAGTTTCCAGAACTAATT
>TARA_B110000977_G_scaffold11753_1_pt1 | contig 14968 bp, 13 predicted proteins | sample TARA_B110000977 | Tara Oceans TARA_B110000977 (sample SAMEA4397798) | marine metagenome | biome: Polar Biome; feature: [SRF] surface water layer (ENVO:00010504); material: water (ENVO:00002006), including particulate matter (ENVO:01000060) such as... | depth 5 m | reverse complement strand
GCAATGCATACGAGCTCTCATTTGATCTTTATTTACCTTTAGGTAGAACTGCTGGTTATACTTTGTATCATGATGCCTCATTGTGTTCAAATCCAACAACAGCTTTTCAATTACAGTTTGATATTAATGGCATGGGTACTGTTAACCACGGTGGTGATTCTATTTCGTTTAATTTCACACAAAATCAATGGCTACAAGTCAGCCATTTAATTGATTTAGATAGAGACCTAGTTGAGTTCTTTATTAATGATGTTAAAATTCTAGATTGGACATTCAGTGAAACCATTAGCTCTTTAAACGGAAACACCACACTCCATACAATCGTTTTTAATGATTCAGTGAACCCTATTGATCAAACACATTATTTCATAGATGATTTTAAACTAGAACTTGTTCAAAATTCTACTCTTAATTTGGACGAATTTGAACAAAATTTAGAATTGATCTTGTATCCTAACCCAACCAACGGTATACTTACCTTAGAGTCAGCAATAAACACACATAAAGACTGTAGTGTCACTATTTTTAATGCTTTAGGTATGTTACTTGAATTTAAAAAATGGGATCAAACAGCAAATAATTCGATTCAATTTAATTTAGATTATTTGACTGAAGGTATTTATTTTATGAGAGTTGAATCAGAAAAGGAAATTAAACTCATTAAATTTGTTGTAACCCCTTAGATTATTCTTTTAAACACCCCTAAATATGAGTTCTACCATTGATTATTCAAACGAAATTAAAAGCCAAGTTGCCGCTGGCCTTTCATTACCAGTTATGGAACATTTTTATACCATACAAGGTGAAGGCGTACACTCAGGAGTACCTTGCTATTTTGTTCGTTTAGCCGGATGTGATGTTGGTTGTCCATGGTGCGATGTTAAAGAAAGTTGGGCTCAAGAATCACATCCTATACATACAGTAGAAGAAATTGTTAGCTGGATATGTGAAACTAAGGCACCTAGAGTTGTAATAACAGGGGGGGAGCCTTTAATGCATAAGTTAGATGCTCTTTGTAATTTACTTCATAACAAAGGATTAGATTGTCATATTGAAACATCTGGAGCACATTCCTACAGTGGAGATTGGGATTGGTTTACACTATCTCCCAAAAAGCGGAAGCATCCTAAACTCGAGAATTACTTAAAAGCAGATGAATTAAAAGTTGTTATTGCAAGACTTAATGATTTTCTTTTTGCAGAAGAACAAGCATTAAAAGTATCTTCCACATGTAAGTTGTACTTACAACCTGAGTGGTCAAAGGAATCTGAAATTATTGAAAATATTATAGCTTATGTAAAAGATAACCCTCGTTGGAATATTTCTTTACAGACTCATAAATACATGGATATTCCATAAAATGAAACAGTTAATTTTTGTACTATTTTCATTAATATGTTTCATTGCTGAAGCTCAAGAAACATCCAATTCTCGCAGAGCAGTAAAGGCATATAGAGCATCAAAAACATCAGTTGCCATACAAGATTTAGCATCAGCTAAAGCGTATTTAAACAGCGCATTGAACTATGACTCTAAATTTGTAGAAGCTTGGATTTTATTAGGCGATGTTCACATTGGTTTAGGTGATAAATTAAATGGTATAGAAGCCTACAAGAAATCTATACCAATAGCACCACGTTTTTCTTATCCTATGTATTACCGTTTGGCTATGGCAGAATATTCTATTGGAGAATATTCTCAAGCACTTAAACACATTCGTAAGTATTTAACATCTAAAAACACATCAGAAAAATACCGTAAAAAAGCACTTGCTATTAAGAAGTCTTGTGAGTTTTCAATTTCAGCTATGAAGAGTCCGGTCAGTTTTAATCCTGAAAACCTTGGCGTACATATAAATTCGAATGCAGACGAATATCTACCTGCACTTTCAGCTGACGGAAGTACGCTTATTTTTACAAGAAGTGAAAATGTAAATGGAACAAGAAACGAAGACTTTTACTTGTCTTATCATAATACGGATGAATGGGCCCCTGCAGAAAACCTAGGCAAACCCATTAATACACTTCAAAATGAAGGTGCACAATGCATTACAGCCGACGGCAAAACACTTTACTTTACAGCTTGTTCTCGACCAGATTCCTACGGTAGATGTGATATTTACACCTCTAATTTTATAAATAATACTTGGACAGAACCTAAAAATATAGGTTCAAATATAAATACTGAACACTGGGAATCTCAACCGGCTATCTCTGCTGACGGTCGTCAATTGTTTTTTGTTTCAAACAAACCAGGCGGTCAGGGAGGTAAAGATATTTGGGTTTCTTATAAAAATTACAAAGGATTGTGGACCAAAGCTAAAAATTTAGGTAAGGACATCAATACATCAAAAAATGATATTTCGCCTTTTTTACATTGGGACAATCAAACTCTTTATTATGCTTCAGATGGATTTGTGGGCATGGGAGGTCTCGATATTTTTCTATCTAGATTAGATGCTTCAGGGAATTGGGGCAAAGTTAAAAATATAGGCTATCCAATTAACTCACCATCAGATGAAAACTCACTTATTGTAGCTAAAGATGGTCGTACTGCTTATTTTGCATCAGCTTATTTTAATGAAGGTAGAAGTGATTTAGACTTGTATACCTTTGACTTACCACAAGAATCTAGAGCTATTGAGGTAGCTTATGTACAGGGTGTAATTACAGACGCTAAAACAAAAAAAACGATTAAAGCAGAAATTGAGTTGGTTGATTTACGCTCTGGAAGAGTTTTCAAAAGTTCAGATTCTGATGAGGATGGTAATTATATGTTTTGTTTACCTTCTTCAACAGATTACGCACTTACAGTTCGTAAAAAGAACTATCTTTTTTATTCTGAAAATATTCAAATACAAAATGAAGGAAGTATTTTACTTAAAGATTTTAAACTTCATGCTATTCAGATAGGTGAACATGTAAGATTAGACAATATATTCTTTGAATTAGAGGCTTTTAAGCTCAAAGATGCGTCAAAAGTTGAACTCAACCAAATACTGTTATTTATGGAATCTAATCCTTTAATGGTTGTTGAGATTGGTGGCCATACTGATGCAAGTGGCTCACAGAAGTTTAACTTTGACTTATCGCTGCAAAGAGCAAAATCTGTAAAAACTGCATTGGTTCAAAGAGGAATTAAAGAACAACGTATTTTAATTAAAGGATACGGAATGTCTAAGCCACTCAATTCAAATACTACTGATTCTGATCGAGCTTTAAATCGAAGAACTGAATTAAAAATTATTTCTGTAAAATGATACAACTTATAGAATGCCCTAGAGATGCCATGCAAGGTTTCGAAAATTTTATACCAACGAACCTTAAAGCAGAATATATAAATACGCTACTAAAAGTTGGTTTTCATACCATCGATTTTGGTTCATTTGTTTCTCCTAAAGCGATTCCACAAATGAGAGATACTGCCGAAGTACTTTCTAAATTAAATTTAGAGGCTTCTTCATCCAAACTTTTGGCTATCGTTGCCAATTCTAGAGGTGCAGAACAAGCTGCTTCATTTAGTGAAATTCAATATTTGGGTTACCCATTCTCTGTATCCGAAGTATTTCAAAAGCGGAATACAAATCGAACAATTGAAGATTCGTTAATTTTAGTAGATCGGATGCAAAATTTAGTTGCAAAACAAAATAAGGAGCTTGTCGTTTACCTCTCCATGGCTTTTGGCAATCCATATCAAGAAGTTTGGCACCCTGATATTGTTGCAAAATACACTGAGATATTGGTAAACATGGGAATTCGTACCCTTGCACTTTCAGATACAATTGGCGTATCAACAAAAGAGACTATTTCGCCATTATTCTCTCAATTAATACCAGAATTTAATGAGGTTACTTTTGGAGCTCATTTACATACCAATCTTAAAGATTGGAAAGAAAAGGTACTGGCAGCTTATTTGTCTGGATGTTTTCGTTTTGATACAGCCATTAAAGGTTTAGGTGGTTGCCCGATGGCTAAAGACGAATTGACAGGAAATATGCCTACAGAAAAGATGCTTTCCTTTTTGAACGAGCAAGATGAAGTGTCTAGTATAAATCCACTTGCTTTTGAATCTGCTTACAACAAAGCTATTGAAGTATTTCGTTAAACATTTAATTCAGCACTGGGTTAAGTATTAAATTATTTAATGGACTTAGATATAAACAAATGAAAGTAGGAATTATTGGTGGTGGTGCTGCAGGATTATTTGCCTCTTTTTCGGTCAAAGAACATCATCCAGAAGCTCAAGTTACTATATTTGAAAAATCGGATAAGCTGCTCTCAAAAGTTAAAATTTCTGGAGGAGGACGTTGCAATGTAACACATGCATGTTTTAAAGCGAATCAATTGTCTAAGTTTTACCCAAGAGGTGAGAAGTTTTTAAAGAAAGCATTTAACGTATTTAATACCAAAGATACGGTAGAGTGGTTTAGGGACAGAGGCGTGGAATTGCATACAGAATCCGATAATAGAATGTTCCCAGTAACCAACGATTCTCAAACAATTATTGATTGTTTTATGAGAGAAGCAAAAATGAAAGGAGTTGAAATTGTGAAAAAGGCGCCTGTTATTTCTCTTGTCAGCACTAAATTTGGTGTAGAACTTGTTTTAAAAAACAGCGTTTGTCAATTTGATTTTGTGATTATTGCCTCAGGCGGCAGTCCTAAGTTAAGAGGTTTTGAGTGGCTTACTAAGCTAGGACATTCCATTGTAAATCCTTTGCCTTCTTTGTTTACATTTAATATGCCTAATGAAAGTGTAACGAGTCTTATGGGTTTGGTTGTTGCAAATGCAACGGTTCGTATCCAAGCGTCTAAATTGTCCTATTCTGGACCAGTTTTAATTACCCACTGGGGTATGAGTGGCCCTGCAATATTAAAGCTCTCAGCATGGGGTGCGCGTTACTTACATGATAAAAATTATCAATTTAAGATTCAAGTTAACTGGTTGTCTATTAAAAGTGAAGTAGAAGTTTTAAACCTATTACTTGCCAAAGACAGCTCAATAAGAAAAAAGAAAATTTGCAATGCCAATCCATTTGGTTTACCAAATAGAATGTGGGTTTATTTATTATCTAAGGTGGATATTGATGGAGAATTACCTTGGTTTGAACTTTCGAAAAAGAAAATGAATCGGTTAATAAATGTTCTTTTGAACGATGTTTATTCTGTGTCTGGTAAAACTACTTTTAAGGAAGAGTTTGTGACCAGTGGAGGCGTAGATCTAAAGGAAGTTGAGGTGAGTTCAATGCAAAGTAAAGTCTGTAAAAACATCTATTTTGCAGGAGAAGTTTTAAATATTGACGGTATTACTGGAGGTTTCAACTTCCAGTCTGCATGGACTACTGCTTATATTGCAGGAAAGTTAAACCCCTAAAAGTAAATTTATTTATTGCCTTTGTAAGCCCTGTTCAATGTTTTTGTCTTGTTTCATATCCTGATCTTTTGAATTGAATATTGCAACGTCTTCAACAAAACGCCATTTGCCATTTTTAAAGGTCAAGCCATCGAAACTTAAACTTGGCACATAAAACTCAAACATTCCCTTTTGTGCACCTTCAAGTGGTTCGAGGTGATCAAATACGATATACTCCTCTTTAGAATTGTAGGTTATGTTTGTACTCACCTTTTTAGAGTATTCCATAATCATTCTATTTTTAGTGCCATCATTCATTTTAATAATAGGTGCTCCAAAAACAGGCTCATCATTTTCGTCTAAATACATAACCTCTACAATTCGTTTGGTTGATGTGGAATTATTTCCATCCCAACCAATTAGGGTGTAAAAATCTTGTTTATTGTATTCTGTATGAATTATATCAGAGTACAATGCGCCAAACCAATCTCCATTGTTAAATACAATACCCTGCTCGTTAGAAACTGTATCTGACAGATCATTTAGCTTAATGAAAAACTGATTTTTTTTTCGTTTGGTATAGAATTGAAGGTAAGCATAGTATTCAAAATTATTGTCTGATTTTGGCACTACCCAATTAAATAGTTTAAATTTTTTATCCGGTGATGCTAGTATAGATAGTATATCAACGGATTCAAACTTATATTGAAAACTACCTTTCATTAATAACACCTCTTCAATATCCTCAATAAGTAATTTATTTACCTCGTCTTTTAGTGAGTCGGTTTCAGCAGAAAGTATTTTACTGGCAAGCGTCTGTAATCTCGATTCGAAAAATAAAAAATCAGTATTTTGTGCCGCTAAAATATTAGAGCACAATAAAACAATACTTAGTATTTTAAAGGTACTAGTTTTCACTGTGAAGAAAGGCTTTCTTAGATAAGAGTTCCTCATCTGTCTCTACATGCTCCTCATCTGGAACACAACACTCTACAGGGCAAACGGCAGCGCATTGAGGTTCTTCATGAAACCCCTTACACTCGGTACATTTATCCGTAGCAATGTAGTAAAAGTCGTAAGAAACGGGCTCTAATTCTTCATCTGCATTTACCGAAAGCCCACTTTTAGCATGTACCTTACCGCTTAGTTCTGTGCCTTCTGCGAAGGACCACTCTAAGCCACCTTCATAAATTGCTGTGTTTGGGCATTCAGCCTCACATGCTCCACAATTTATACATTCGTCGGTTATCTTAATCGCCATTCTGTTGTTATGCTTTAAAGATTTGTATTTTTGCATTACAAATATAGAAAAACATTGTTGATGAAACGAGAAAAAACAATTGAAGCATTTAGTACAGTGGGTGCTTTTTTGAGTCAGTTTAAAACCACAACTACTCAAAAGATAAGTAATCCACTAAACGATACTTTTTACGAGGCCTTTTCTTCTGCTATTTATGCGGCTAAAATTCACAATGGATGGTTCGAAGAAGCTCAAGTAAGAAGAGCTGTTTTTTCGCTCTCTGAATGGTTAACAATTTCTAGTTTATCCGAATGGGTATCTGGATATCCAAAAATAAATTCGCCCAAACAAATAGGTCTTGTTATGGCTGGTAATATACCTTTAGTTGGTTTTCATGATTTTGTGTGTGTGCTTGTATCAGGAAATAATGTTCTTTTAAAACTCTCCTCTGATGATAAGATTTTACTCCCACTTCTGGTTAAAATGCTTGTTTTTTTAAATGACGAATTTTCTAATAGAATAGACATTACTGATGCGCGATTGCAAAATTTTGATGCTGTCATTGCAACGGGTTCTAATAATACGGCTCGATATTTTCAACATTATTTTGGTAAGTATCCTCATATAATAAGAAAAAACAGAAATTCAATAGCTGTTTTAGACGGTAGTGAAACTCAAGCAGATCTCTCAGCTTTAGGCGATGATATTTTCTCTTACTTTGGTTTAGGTTGTCGAAATGTTTCTAAAGTTTATATTCCTAAAAATTACAATTTCACTAAGTTGTTTGAAGCTCTGTATAGTTTTAAAGACATTGTAAACAATAAAAAGTACGCTAATAATGTAGATTATTACAGAGCTTTGTTTTTAATGGGTGGTAATAAGATGTTAGAAAATGGCTTCTTATTAATTCGCGAAGACGACTCATTGGCTTCGCCAATTTCTATGCTTCATTACGAATATTATGATAGTTTAGATGATTTGAAGATTAGCCTCGAAAACTTAAAAGATCAAATTCAGTGTACAGTGACTAATTTATCCTTACCCAATTCGTTTGCTTTTGGAACATCTCAGTACCCTACATTAACGGATTATGCAGACGGAGTAGACACTATGGAATTTCTAACTTCTTTATAATCGCTCTATTACTTTTGTAAATAATAAAGTTAAATGAGGTTCGGCTTGTTCTGCAGTTTTAATAATCTGATCAATTGAAACAGGTTCAAGTTTTTCAGGATCACACTCATCGGTTAATACAGAAACAACACCACATGGTAAGCTCATATGGTTGGCTACAATTACTTCTGGTACTGTTGACATTCCAACTAAATCTGCACCTAATATTTTCAGCATTTTATATTCTGCTCGTGTTTCTAAAGATGGACCTTGCCAAGCGGCATATACTCCAGTATGAAACTTACACTTGATGTCTTTAGTGCATTCCCATAAAATATTTTGCAGTCTCTTGTCATAAGGTTGAGACATGTCTGTGAAACGTGGGCCATGTTCATCAACGTTTTTTCCTCTAAGTGGGTTTTCAAATAATAAATTGATGTGATCATCTAGAATAACGAGTTCACCTTTTTTAAATTCCGAGTTCAATGCTCCAGATGCATTAGATAATAGAAGCGTTGCAATACCCAATTCTTTAAGTACCCTTATTGGAAATGTAATTTCTTTTGCATTGTACCCTTCGTAATAATGAAATCTACCATGCATTATAACGACTGGTTTGCCAGAAATTTCTCCAAAGATAAGTTCACCTGTATGAGACTCAACCGTAGAAATAGGGAAATGTGGTATTTTATCGTAAGGGATGGCACATTTTACAATGCAATTTTTCAGTAGACCACCTAAGCCTGTACCCAAAACTATTCCTATTGTTGGTTTGGTAAAAGTATAGGTATTTATAAAGTCTAGTGCTTCTTTACTATGCCTCATTGGGATTGTTTGGTATTTTTAGACTTAAAGCCATTTTAGCATATTTAAAAAAGAACATTCGTATTCTAACTAAATTATTGTTTATCAATTTTAAATGACGTTTTAAAAAACTATTTAGCCTTTTTTAACCTCTTGGCTGCTTTTTTTTCTTTTGGCGTCATTGTGGCTTCCTTTTTAGCACTTTTTTTAGCATCTTGACCTTTACCCATAACAATTTCGTTTTAAATTAGTTTTTTGTTTCTTATAAATCCAGCTCTAAAATACACAAACTTTTTTAAGATTCTAGTTTCTGTATAAATTTGATAAGGTTATCAAATTCATCAGTAAGCTACTTTAAATAGCTAATTTAGTTTTTCACTAAAGATTTGGTTTGTCTCCCTTGTTTGGATAGTATTTCAAGTACATAAAAACCTACGTCATAGTTACTAAGATTCCAGTTTAGTACTTTGTTCGAAAGTACTTTTCTACTTTCTAAAATCCTACCACTTAAGTCAATTAAGTTAACGGTATGTATAGATTCATTTTCCGAAGCACAAATTAATTTTATAGAATTGTTCGTAGGGTTTGGGTAAAGGTGAATTCTATTCGAAATCATCTCGTATGATGAAAACTCTTCTTGAGTTGATAGAATTATATCATCTAAATACACATTGTTTTGTCTTGCATTTACGGTTGATATACGAATAACTAATGAAGTACTCGAGGGGAGGTATTCTGAAATATTTAGCATTTCGTGTTTCCAATGCGATGAGAAATAAGGTTCAAAATTTAAATCTAGTGTGTCAGAAGTTTGCAACTCATCGCCACCTTTGGCAAAAACTTTTTCAAAAGTTGCCCCACAATCATTTGAAATTTCAACGAGTAAGGAATCTCTTCTAGAGCCAATATTTCTATTTTGATGTGCATAGGAGAATTTTAAATAGTACTCTTCATTTTGATCCAGAGTAATCGTTGGTGACTGCAAGATATCTCTTTGATTTACATTCGAATAATTGTATAAATTCATTTTCGCAGATAAGGAAGAGTTTTCTATTCCTTGGGTCTCAGTAATATTCCAAGTTCTGTCATTATCTTGATTTATAATTTTCCACTTATTAGTTTCGAACGTATTGCTTTCAAAGTTTTCTATAAACGGAGCCGAAGTAGTTTCATTCCATGAAAATCTTTTAAGCAATGAATTGTTGTATTCATCTTTTTCATAACGATCAAACAAGGAAATTTGCACTTGCAATTCGTGTTGAATGGTCACGTCTTCATCTATCAAAAATTCAGAAATATTTTCTGTAATACTCTCACCAGAATTTAGGATTCCATCCCAAATATAGGTGGTTAGAGCCTCTCCATCTAATGTAACGTTTACACCGATTTGATAAACAGTAGAGTCTCCATTGTTTTTAATTAAAAAACTTGGATTAACCGTTGAAGCACATACAATTTGTGAATTAGGATTTGAAATTTCTACTACTTCAATATCATAGGGGTTTTGATGCGGGTTGGTGGGCGTATGATTTAAACTTAAATAGTTAAACGCAGCTAAACAATCAATTAAACCCATACCGAAGGTGTTGTCTTCCCCTTGGGTACCTAAATCTTGAGCAGTAAAGTATAGGGCTGTTAATATTGTTGCTCCACTTAAATTGGGGAATGCCTCTTTAAGTAGTAAAACAGCCCCAGAAACATGAGGTGCAGCCATAGAGGTCCCAGACTTACTTTCGTATGAATTTAAGCCAACTGAAGACCTTACGTTTTGACCTGGTGCAACTACTTCTGGATGTATAATCAATGAGCTATCTGAGGCAGGGCACTGCAAAGGACCTCTTGTAGAAAAAGAACTGATCGGAAAATTATCGTTGTTTCCATTTATACTTCCTACTGAAAAAGTGTTGACAATGGTTGTATTTATTCTTTGAGGTGCATTTACACTGGTGTTTGATGGTCCAGAATTGCCCCCTGAAAAAACGGATGCAATACCTGCAGCTTCAAGTGCATTCATTAATTCAACAATGTAATCGTTGCAGTGTATTGTATCTGCTTCATCCCTCCATCTCCAAGAGTTGTTTATTACATCTGGAATTTCTAAGGTGGTTAATGGATCATTGTCAGAATCTAATGCCCATTGGTAAGCAGCTACTATATTTTCAAGAGGTGGAAGCGCTTCGACAGTCGTTGTAACCAAATCACAAGCAATCCAATACGCCTCGGGTGCAACTCCTATTGTGTCTCCCGAAGCAAGTCCTTTTCCAATCATTGTACCTAAAGTGTGTGTTCCATGATTGCTGTTTAGTTCATTTGGGAAATTTCTAAAATGACCGTACCAACTTTGGCTCATTGGAAAGCGATTTGCTAAAAAACGTTCTTTAAAAGCAGGATGATCTGGACAAACACCTGTATCATAATCGTACACAAGTAATCCTTTTCCTGTGTAGCCTAAGTCCCATAATGCTGGTGCATTTATAGCAACTAAACCGGATTCTATTTCCGTTGTGTTTGAAAACCCTGAGGCTTTGGCAGACGTTTCTTCTAAGGGTGAACTCGTGTCTATATTAAAGTCAATTAGGGTAATGTCATCTCTATTGCCGAGTTCGTATATTAATGATAGAGGTGCTTCGGCATACACAGAATTTATAATCCAGTAATTACGAAGTGTAGCATACACGCTCGGATTGTTCTGTTTAATATAATCTACTAAATTTGATTGAGTTTCAGTTGCTTTATTTTGCAAACGCATCACCGTTTGAATAGCTCTTTGTTTAATTGGCGTTTTATTTTCGACAAACTTTTTGTGCATTTCAAAGGCATCAACTTTATTGAGCATCTCAATACGTATAGAAACTAATTCATCGAACTGATCTAGGTTATTTAACTTTCTCTGCAGCCTTTCTGTAAGTAGTTGTTGAGCTTCAATTTGACTAAAAACAGAAAACAGTAAGAGGGTAAAAAGTATTTTCTTCATGATCACGCGGTTAATGTTTACTAATAAAAAAAACGGCTTGTCATAGATACAAGCCGTTTTGGATATGATTTTAATTAAAGCGGGGCATTTTCTGCCGTCCAATCATAATTTTTATAATCGTTAATTACATTGTACAGCGTACCCCTTTCTATTGGGTGACGACCAATGTTTTCTATGAGTTTACAAAGTTCTTCTGTTGATAGGTTTGGATTTTGTTCTTCTGCTCCGGCCATCGAATAGATTTTTGTAGAATCGTCAATAGTACCATCAATGTCGTTAACACCAAAGTTAAGCGACATTTGAGCTGTGTTTCTTCCAATCATAGGCCAGTAAGCCTTAATGTGGTTAAAGTTGTCTAAGAAAATTCTTGATACAGCATAAGTTTTCAAATCCTCTAGAGTAGACACCTCAGGAACATCTGACATTTGATTGTTACCATTTCTAAATTTTAGCGGAATAAACGTATTAAAACCACCTGTTTTATCTTGCAACTCCCTTAACCTGTTCATGTGGTCTATACGATGCGCATAAGATTCGTAATGACCGTAAAGCATTGTTGCATTCGAAGGCATTCCTGTTTTGTGAGCTGCTTCGTGTATCGATAACCATTCTTCTGAAGAGCATTTATCGTTACAGATTTTTGCTCTTATGGTTTCATCAAATATTTCGGCACCACCTCCAGGAAGTGAATCTTGACCGTGTTCCTTTAAAATCCGCAAACCTTCTTCACTAGTAACTTTAGCTTTTCTGCACATATACTCAAGCTCTACAGCGGTAAATGCTTTCACATGCAAATCAGGCCTATGGTCTTTTATTCTTTTAATAAGTTCTGCGAAATACATTAAGCCCATTTTAGGATGAACACCTCCTACAATATGAACTTCTGTTACGGGTTTACCATCGTATTCTTTAACCTTAGAAAAGATATCGTCAGCACTCAGTTCCCAACCTTCTTGTCGTTCTTTAAGCAAACGTGAGTAGGAGCAAAATTTACAGTCGAAGACGCATATGTTTGTAGGCTCAACGTGAAAATTACGATTAAAATAGGTAAAATCACCGTGCCTTTCTGTTCGAATATGATTTGCCAAAGAACCTAAAAAACCGAGTTCTCCGTGTTCAAATAAATAAACACCTTCTTCAACAGTAATTCGTTCCTTTAAAAAAACTTTTTTAGCGATTTTTTTTAATCCCTCATCTAAGGTAGAGTTTAAATATATAGATGTTGTAGTGTCCAATAGCATAAGTTAAATTAAGAATTGCAAATATAATTCAATTTTAAATATGGAACTCTTGTAAAAAATAATTTAAATCAATTTTATTGGTATAACTATTGTTATATTTTAGCAGTATGTAAATTGATGGTATTATGCTAAAAACGTTGCGTTATTTATTGCTTGTTGTTTCTATCGTAAGTCAGTCTTGTTGCAAGACCGATTGCGATAACAAAAGCGATGGTGATAACCAACCCACTCCTTACAATTTAATTGTGCCCAGTCCTTTACCTCCTCTTGCTGAACCTCCTGACAACCCATTGACCATTGAGGGTGTTGCCCTAGGAAGAAAATTGTTTTACGAACCCTTGTTAAGTGCAGATGGCACACAATCTTGTTCGTCTTGCCACAATCAATTTAAAGGATTTACAGATCCTTCTCAATTCAGTACTGGTATTGATGGAGTTCAAGGAGACCGTAATGCAATGGTTCTTTTTAACTTGGCTTGGAGCCCTTCTTTATTTTGGGATGGCAGGGCTAATTCTTTAGAAGAGCAAGCGTTAGAGCCGATTAATAATCCTATTGAAATGCACGACAATTGGCTTAATGTTGCCGATAAATTAAATACACATAGCAATTATCCAAGTTTATTTAAAAAGGCTTTTAATATCGATCAAATTGATTCCTCACATGTCGTTAAAGCTTTGGCTCAATTTGAAAGAACACTTGTATCCGGCAATTCTAAATTTGATAAATTTTCCAGAGGTGAAACAATTCTTACAGATCAAGAGTTAAGAGGCTTTGATTTATTTAACACGGAAGGTCCCTATGATGGTGCAGATTGTTTTCATTGCCATACAGCGCCTCATTTCACAGATTTTACATTTCATAACAACGGATTGGACGATGACATTTCTGCAGTAGATTTGGGGCTTTTTAATGTAACACAAAATGAATTTGATAAAGGTAAATTTAAAACGCCAACCCTCCGTAACATCGAAGTTTCTGGTCCTTACATGCACGATGGAAGGTTTGAGACTCTCGAAGAAGTACTAGCGCATTACATTTCTGGAGGAACAACTTCTTCTACGCTAGATCCATTAATGTTTCACTCGGGTACTGGCTTATTTCTTTCGGAACCTGATAAACAGGCTTTGTTAGCATTTTTACGTACCTTAACCGATGAAGAATTTTTAAATAATCCAAACTTTTCAAATCCATTTTAACACTTTACAATATGAATAAGTATATAGTAGCTTTAAGTATTTTACCTTTTTTAGTGGCCTGTAGCAGTTCTAAAAAAGCAGCCAACCAACCCATACCAGCAACCGAAACAGAAGTTGTTATTCCATGTTCTGGGCCAGATTTCTTTACAAACAAAAAATATTTTAGAGCCAATAGTATCGGAGAAAGTCTAGATCAGGTTGTTTCTAAAAAGAAAGCTTTGAGTAATGCTAGAGCAGATTTAGCAGGTTCGGTTAAAATTTTAATAGAGTCGGTTGTAGATAATTATGTTAAATCTTCTGAACTGAACAATCAAGAACAAGTGGAAGAGCGCTTTGAGGGGCTCAATAGGGAGGTTATAAAAGAAGAACTGGTTGGAATTAAAACCATTTGTGAAAAATTAACCAAAACTTCTGAAGGGAAATACAAAACGTACATAGCAATTGAGTTGTCTGCGCAAAAATTAGTAGCTAAATTTAATGAACGAATGATGAAAGATGAGCTGCTTAAAATTGATTATGATTATGAAAAATTTAAAGAAACATTTGAGAAAGAAATGGATCTATTAAAATAAATAGAAATTTATATTTCTTGATTTGTAGTTGGTTTACGTTAAATTGTTGTAATTTCGCGCCGCGCTAATGCTCATTAGTAAGTCTCATTAGACTTCGTCGAAAAGGTTGAGTATTAGTTATTTATTAACTACTTAATCTGACGATATGAATCAGAATTTTTTAGACCTTGGACTAGAAGACGTTATAGTTCAAGCTGTTGACCATTTAGGTTTTGAAAAACCTTCACCTGTACAAGAAAAATGTATTCCAATTGTTTTGAACGAGGATACCGATTTGGTAGCTCTTGCTCAAACCGGAACAGGTAAAACGGCATCCTTTGGCTTGCCTTTAATTCAAAAAATTGACAACGATAACAAAAATACCCAAGCTTTGGTATTGGCTCCAACTCGTGAATTGTGTATTCAAATTGCGAGCGACTTAAACAACTATGCACGTTTTAAGAAAACAAACGTTGTGGCTGTTTACGGTGGTGCCAG
>TARA_B110000977_G_scaffold177199_1_pt1 | contig 14970 bp, 11 predicted proteins | sample TARA_B110000977 | Tara Oceans TARA_B110000977 (sample SAMEA4397798) | marine metagenome | biome: Polar Biome; feature: [SRF] surface water layer (ENVO:00010504); material: water (ENVO:00002006), including particulate matter (ENVO:01000060) such as... | depth 5 m | reverse complement strand
TCTTCGGAGATTTTGAAGCCATGTTCACTAAACTTCACGGTAAAGAACTCTCTTATAACAACCTGCTCGATGTAGACGCAGCCGTTCAACTAATGGGAGAATTTAAAGAAGATGGTCCTACATTTGCTATTTTAAAACACAACAACGCTTGTGGTCTAGCCACAAGAGATCAATTAGTTACAGCTTACAAAGATGCACTTGCAGGAGATCCAGTGTCTGCCTTTGGAGGGGTATTGATTGCCAATAGACCCATAGATATAGACACCGCTACAGAGATTCACAGTTTGTTTTGTGAGGTGGTTATAGCACCTGGATTCTCACCAGAAGCGCAAGCTTTACTTCAAGAGAAAAAGAATAGAATCTTACTGATACAAAATGAAGTAGGCCTGCCGCAAACGCAATTACGTACTTGCTTAAACGGTTTCTTATTACAAGAAAAAAATAGGATTACTGACGCGATAAAAGATTTGCAATACGCGACAGAGACACAACCAGATGCAGCCGCTTTAGAAGACTTGATATTTGCTTCAAAATTGTGCAAGCACACCAAGTCTAATACCATTGTTTTAGCGAAAAACAAACAACTATGTGCTAGTGGTACCGGTCAAACATCTCGAGTAGACGCTTTAAATCAAGCCATTCACAAAGCCAATAGTTTTTCATTTGATTTAAATGGAGCTGCAATGGCGAGCGATGCTTTTTTCCCTTTCCCTGACTGTGTGGAAATAGCAGGAAATGCAGGAATCACCAGTGTGATTCAACCAGGAGGATCTATCAAGGATCAATTGAGTATAGATTATTGCAATGAAAATAAAATTGCCATGGTACTTACGGGCACCCGCCATTTTAAACATTAATTTTATTACCTTCGTTATCACTAACTTAGACCAAGCAATTTAACATTCTTCCCATGGGCTTTTTTGATTTTTTAACTGAAGACATTGCCATAGATTTAGGAACTGCCAATACACTGATCATTCACAATGATAAAGTGGTGGTAGACAGCCCTTCTATTGTCGCAAGAGATAGGACTACTGGGAAAATTATTGCTGTTGGTAAAGAAGCCAATCTCATGCAGGGTAAAACCCATGAGAACATCAAAACTATCAGACCGCTGAAAGACGGAGTAATTGCTGACTTTGACGCTTCTGAAAAGATGATTAGTATGTTCATAAAGAACATTCCATCACTCAAGAAAAAATGGTTCCCACCAGCACTTAGAATGGTTATTTGTATTCCCTCTGGGATTACCGAAGTAGAAATGCGTGCGGTAAGAGAATCTGCGGAACGCGTGAACGGAAAAGAAGTCTATCTTATTCATGAACCTATGGCTGCTGCTATAGGTATTGGTATTGATATTATGGAACCTAAAGGAAACATGATTGTAGACATAGGTGGAGGAACTACAGAAATTGCTGTAATTGCCCTAGGGGGGATTGTATGCGACAAGTCTGTTAAGATTGCAGGAGATGTATTCACCAATGATATTGTGTATTATATGCGCACACAACACAACCTTTTTGTAGGGGAAAGTACAGCTGAAAATATTAAAATCACTATAGGAGCGGCCACAGAAGACTTACAGAGCCCTCCAGAAGAAATGTCTGTACAAGGAAGGGATTTACTCACAGGAAAACCCAAACAAGTGCAAGTGTCTTACAGAGAAATTGCTAAGGCTTTAGATAAATCCATATTGCGCATTGAAGATGCTATTATGGAAACCCTCTCAAATACGCCTCCTGAATTGGCGGCAGATATTTATAATACCGGTATATTTTTAGCCGGAGGTGGATCTATGTTAAGGGGATTGGACAAACGTTTGTCTTTAAAAACCGATTTACCTGTTTATATTGCTGAGGATCCACTTAGAGCCGTAGTTAGAGGAACTGGGATTTCTTTAAAGAATTTAGAAAAATTCAAAAGCATTTTAATGAAATAGCCCCTGGCTAAAAGAAAACTCCAACCCATGCAACGCATTATAGATTTTTTTCTTGGCAATAAGCTGCGTTTGTTGTTTTGGTGTTACCTACTCATTGGAATTGTACTTACTTCTAGTCAAAACCTTTATTTTAAATCGAGCTATCTGAATACTAGTGGTCAGATCAGCGGCGGCATTCATTTATTCTTTAGTGGCATTACAGACTACTTTTCATTGGCTTCTGAAAATAAATTTCTCAGCACCCAAAACAAAGTATTGCTGGAGCGATTGACGGCTTTTAAACAGCCTGCTTTAAAACAAAATTCAGCGGAGTTAAAAAAGAATTTTGAATTCATTAACGGAAGGATTATTAAAAATAGTTTTACCGGAATAGACAATTACCTTACCCTTTCCTTAGGAAAACAAGACAGCGTTTCTACCGACATGGGTGTTGTGAATGAAAAAGGCCTCTTGGGTATTATAGAGTTCAGCGGAAATTCTTTTTCTACCGTTCAAAGCATCTTACATAGCAAGTCTAAAATTAATGTTAAGGTAAAAGGTGCTGACTATTTTGGATCCTTAATTTGGGATGGGAAAAATCCCAATAGGGTTCAACTGACAGACATTCCAGATTTAGCACCCATAAAAAAAGGAGACACCATTATCAGTGGTGGAATGTCTAGTATTTTCCCTGAAGATATTCCTGTGGGGACCATTGAGGACTTTAAACTGACCGCTGCTAAAGATTATTACCTCATTCAGGTTCGACTATTCAATGACATGCAAAATATTGGACCCGTTTACGTGATTAAAAACCAATTCAAAAAGGAGATTAAAGCGGTTGAAAATAATACGGATGAATAGAGAACTTCCTATATACCTGGCTATTAAAGTGATCCTTTTGATCCTTATTCAAGCTTTTATATTTAGCAAAATGGCTTTGTTTGGATTCATTAGCCCTATGATATACATGATAATCTTGTATATATATCCCACCCATAAAAACAGAAGCCTTTGGATTACATGGGGATTTCTAATTGGCCTTAGCTTAGACATTTTATTAGACACCTTAGCGCTTCATGCCATTGTTTTGGTATTTATGGCATATATAAGGCCTAAAATGATGCGCCTTATATTTGGATTGAATTTTGAGCAAAAAAGTTTTAGAATTCGACAAGCGCCTATAGCGCAACGATATGCTTTTATAGCTGCAATAGTTTTTTTACATCATTTAGTTTATTTTAGTATAGAGGCATTTAGCTGGTCTAAATGGTTGCTAGTACTTGAAAAAACTTTCGCCACTGGGATGGTGAGCTATATTTTTAGCCTGCTCCTAATCACCTTATTAAGTCCGAGAAAAAAATGAAAAAACTATTGCTTTTCTCAGTCGTTATAATTGCCGCCATAAGCTTTATTATTAAACTTGGCAGCCTACAAATTAGTGGTTCCAATCCAGAAGCCTTTAAAACAGATCCTGCTATAAGTGCCCAAACAATTTATCCAAGTCGCGGATACATCTATGACAGAAATGGCGTTTTATTAGTAGCCAACCAGGCGGCCTATGACCTTATGGTCGTACCCAGAGAAGTATCGCTAAAAGACACTTTGGCTTTTTGTCAATTACTGAACATCAATCGAGAGACTTTTATTAAACAGATGGAAAGAGCCAAAGGATATTCTCCCAGGCTGCCTTCTGTAATGGTGTCAAAACTCTCCAAAGAAACTTACGCTGCTTTCCAAGAAAAAATGAGAAAGTACGAGGGTTTTTATATTCAAAAACAAAACTTAAGAGACTACAGAACAACTGCAGCAGCCAATGTACTTGGTTATATCAGTGAAGTAAATCCTTGGGAAGTAAAAACCAATCCAGACTACAACGCTGGAGAACTCATTGGCAAAACGGGGGTGGAGAAGCAATATGAGTCTATTATCCGAGGTGAAAAGGGGGTCCAGTACTTACAAAAAGACCGATTTAATAGGGTTATAGGGCCTTATAAAGAGGGGGCTCATGACCAAACACCCAAAGCTGGAACCAACCTACAAATCACTTTAGACAAAGAACTTCAAGAGTACGGAGAACTGTTATTTAAAAATAAACGGGGTGCCATTGTCGTCATTGAACCAAGTTCAGGTGAAATTCTAGCACTGGTTTCAGGCCCAAGTTTTGACCCTTCCTTATTGGTTGGAAGGAATAGGTCCAGGAATTACACCAACTTATATTACGACTCAATCGCAAAACCCACTTGGGATAGAAGTCTTCTGGCGCAACCTTCCCCAGGCTCACCATTTAAACTAATTAATGGACTTGCTGCATTAGAGGAAGGCGTCATAAACCCACTAGAGACCATAGTCTGTTACAATGGCTACTATGTAGGCAAAGACAAGAAAAACTGTCACTGTGGGGGTGGTGCTAGAAATTTATACTCCGCCATATCAGAGTCTTGCAACGCTTATTTTGTGGCTGTATTTAAAAAAATATTCAATAATTATCCTAATTCAGACGCTGGCCTAAACGCTTGGGTAGCACATATGAAAAGTTTTGGTTTAGGTGATTATTTGGGCACAGACCTACCCACAGGTGCCCCAGGTAGAATTCCTGGTGTGCCGTTTTATGACGCTTTTTATGGAGACAATAGATGGGGACCTACTTACTTTATTTCCAACGCTATTGGACAAGGAGAGGTAGCTACCACACCTATTCAATTGGCCAATATGACTGCTGCAATAGCCAATAGGGGTTTTTATTTTAGACCTCATATTCTTAGAAAAATTGAAGATAAATCCTTCCGAGACAGTGTGTACGTCACTCCAATTTATACCAGTATTGGCAAAGCACATTTTGATCCAATTATTCAGGCCATGGAAAAGGTTTACGAATCTGGAACCGCGAAGCATTTAAAGGTCAAAGGGCTTACTCTGGCAGGAAAAACAGGAACTGGAGAGAACTATACCCGAATTAATGGAGAACGAAAGCAACTGACCGACCATTCTATTTTTGTTGGATTTTCTCCAGTAGAAAAGCCGGAAATTGCTATTTCTGTATATGTAGAACACGGATATTACGGCTCTAGATATGCCGGCTACATAGCCACACTAATGATGGAAAAATACCTTAAGGGAAGTATTAGCAATAAAGCCATAGAAAATAAAATACTTGAAAGCAGTTTAGAAAAAGAATACGCTAAACCCTTAAGTGGGAAGCCCTTTAAAATAAATGAATATGCGTGGTAGTATAGGAAAAATAAGGGTAGACTGGGTTTCGATTGGCTTATACCTGCTTTTGGTTTTTGTAGGCTGGATTAATATTTACTCTAGTACGGTTACAGAAAATCACAACAGTATTTTTGACTTTAGTACCATTTATGGAAAGCAACTTTTTTTTATTGGTATTAGTCTATGTGCAGCAGGGTTCACATTTATCGTCAACACAAAAGCCTTTGAACGCTTTGCCGCTATTTATTATTTCACGACGCTTTTATTGCTTTCAGGACTCTTTGTCTTTGGAAAAACTATCGCTGGAGCTACTTCCTGGTATAATCTAGGCTTTTTTAATTTCCAACCTTCGGAACTGGCAAAAATAGCTACAGCCCTAGCCCTTGCAAAATATTTAAGCGACATACAAACCGATATTAAAAACAACCTACATGCTGCCATAGCATTTGCCATTTTATTGATTCCTGCTTTACTCGTCATTCCTCAACCAGATCCTGGTTCAGCATTGGTGTTTTTTGCTTTGTCATTTGTACTGTTTCGAGAGGGGTTTTCAATGAAATTATTTTGGGGTGTTTTTGGCGCTATTTTATTATTTATGGCCGTATTAAAATGGGGGGTAATCTGGAGTATTGGAGGTCTCGTTTTAGGGGGTGGCCTAGGATTTATTTTAAAACCTAGGAGAATAAAATGGTCTTGGCCTAAATTAAGCTTAGGCCTCTTGGCTGCAATATTTTTTGCCACCAGCGTAAATTATGTTTTTAATGAAGTTTTTGAGCAAAGACACAGAGATCGTTTTAGCCTTTGGTTGGACCTTGAAAAGGACCCTGATGTTTTGGAAAAAATCAATAGATCTATTGGGTATAACACCTACCAATCTACAGAAGCCATTAGGGCTGGCGGTTTTTTTGGAAAAGGGTTTTTAGAAGGCACCAGAACCAAAGGAGATTTTGTGCCTGAGCAACACTCAGATTATATTTTTAGTACATTAGGAGAAGAATGGGGCTTTGTAGGTACCACTGGAGTAGTCCTTTTATTTACAGCACTGTTGCTAAGGCTCTTGTTTTTAAGTGAAAGACAAAGCAATTCCTTTAACCGTATTTTTGGGTATGGGGTAGTGTCTATTTTGGGTATACACTATATTATTAATATTGGTATGGTACTGGGTTTACTTCCTACCATTGGAATTCCACTGCCTTATTTAAGTTACGGAGGTTCCGGAATGCTTGGATTTACATTGTTACTTTTTATATTTTTAAAACTAGACGGAAATAGGTTAAAAGAATGGGATTAGAAAATAAAGAAATTGTACTTGGGGGCGGATGCTTCTGGTGTGTAGAAGCTGTTTTAGCGCTAGTAAATGGGGTAGAAAATGTAATTCCTGGTTATATGGGTGGAACAGTCCCTGGAACTCCTACCTACAGAGAAATTTGCTCAGGACTTACAGGACACGCAGAAGTAATCAAGGTGGATTATGATCCAGCTATTATTAAGCTGTCTGTACTGTTAGAAATATTTTTAACCACGCATGATCCTACTACCCTTAACATACAGGGGGCAGATGTGGGAACACAATATAGGTCTGTGATTTTTTGTGCCTCTGAAGAAGAGCGTATTTGCGCAGGAAAAACCATCCAAAGTTTAAAGGGATATTTTGACCAGCCAATAGTCACTTCTTTAGAACCAAAAGCAGTATTTTACGAGGCAGAAAAAGAACATCATAATTACTACAGCAGCAATCCTTTTCAAGGGTATTGTCAGGTGGTCATATCTCCTAAAGTAAGTAAACTAAAAGCGCAGCATTCAAAGTGGCTTAAAAAAGAATTATGATACCCTTTCAGCCAGACCACTTTATACAATCATTACCACAGGACCCTTCTTTGGATGAATATCCCCGGGCAGTACAGGGCGCATTGTACTCATTTACACAGCCAAAAAAAACAACATTTCCTCAAAAAATTCACCTAAACACCCCTTTGTTGAAGGCTTTAGGCATTGAAGAAAATGATCCAGACCTCATCCAACAGCTTACTGGAAATACAATCAGTGAGGGTCATATCCCTTTTGCTATGAACTATGGCGGACACCAATTTGGACATTGGGCTGGGCAATTAGGCGACGGTCGCGCCATTCACTTAGGGGGACTAAAAATTAAAAATGCAGCAGAAAATTTAAATTGGAACACCCCCTCTGACTGGGCTCAAATTCAATTAAAAGGCGCTGGTCCCACCCCATTCTCTAGGTCTGCAGATGGATTGGCCGTATTGAGGTCTAGTATTAGGGAATATTTATGTTCAGAAGCCATGTATCATTTAGGTATTCCTACCACAAGGGCTTTATCCTTAAGTCTCAGTGGTGATTTGGTCAATAGAGACATACTTTACAATGGCAACCCCGGTCTAGAACAGGGGGCAATTGTTACTAGGGTTGCGCCAAATTTCATTCGTTTTGGCTCTTTTGAATTGCCTGCATCTAGAGGGGAAATTGGCCTTTTGGAAACATTGATAAAACAAACAATCAAATATTATTATCCAGAAATTAAAAGTCCTTTAAAAGAAGCTACTACAGATTTTTTTAAACAAGTTTGTGAAGACACCGCAAAAGTGATTGCACATTGGCAGCGGGTAGGTTTTGTTCATGGCGTACTCAATACAGATAATATGTCTATACTGGGACTTACTATTGATTATGGTCCTTATGGCTGGATGGAACCTTATGATTTGGACTGGACGCCAAATACAACAGATGCCAAAGAAAGTCGCTATAGATTTGGAAACCAACATCAGGTGGGTCTTTGGAATCTGTATCAATTGGCTAACGCCCTCTATTCTATTGTAGAAGACGCAGCGCCCTTAGAAGACGCCTTAGACCATTTTAAAGAGACTTACGAGGCTACTTACGCTCAGATAAGAAAAGAGAAGCTGGGGCTTTATCAAAGCAATGATGTTGCTTTAGATACGCTCATAGAAGACCTAGACCCGATGCTAACTCTTATAGAAACGGATATGACCGTATTTTACAGGGAATTGGCGGTGTTCAAATCAGACCAATTTTTAGAAAAAATTAAAACGACTCCTATACACACTGACTCCGACAGCAGCACCCATGCCAACAAGACCCATAGCGCCTTAGGCATTGACAACCATGCGCTCTTTGGCTCTTTGATAAAGGCTTTTTATGATCCAACAGCACTAAATGGCGCTGTAAAAAACAAATGGATTTTATGGCTGAGTAGTTATGCGAAAATTAGAATGGCTCAAAAATTAGCTGATCAGGTCGTTATAGAAAAAATGAATGCGGTAAATCCAAAATATGTCTTGAGAAATTATATGGCTCAAATGGCTATTGAAGCTGCAGAAAAGAAAGACTACACCGTTATAGATGAACTGTTCCAACTGCTGCAAAATCCCTATGAAGAACAAAATAAATTTGACAAATGGTACGCCAAAAGGCCTGAATGGGCCAGAAATAAAATAGGCTGTAGTCAATTGTCTTGTAGTTCTTAACAACAACCCCATTAAAATCCAATACATACATAAGTGAACACCATTCAATGCTCAAAAAAGTCCTTAATCATTAGCCTTTAACAGAAGCTAATTTCAGAGGATTGGTAAACCTTATTTTTAAATCTTGCAGCACATTTATAGCCTCTTCTACATAAACATCTTTGGCTAAATCCCTGTGCCAGCGATCTCTTTTTTCTCTGAGTTCTGCATCTTGGGCAAGCATTGTTTTCTCTACGTCCAAAGATTGGAAAGTCAACTTAGAATCGTACTTAGCTATTTGCTTAAAATAGGCTGCTTTTTCTTTGTCTAATTTTACCTCTGTCACATAATCTTCGTAAAGCAAAGAAACTTTTTTATTGTCTTGTTGGGATTTTAACCACTTAGCATTCTCCTCAATAAGCATTAATTGCGGATTGGCTTCCATTCTCTTTTTAGAATTGGCAATGGTGTTTTCAAAATCAATATATCCTTCCCAAGGGGCGTAATCTGCTGCAGGAATTTTATCCCAAGCCATAGGGTGGTCCATATCTCTTTCTCCAATATCTAAATAACTGTACTTGTCTGGAACAACCACATCACTCATCACTCCTTTTAATTGGGTAGAGCCTCCGTTAATTCTGTAAAATTTCTGGGTAGTTAACTTTAAAGCCCCCAAATCTCCAAATTCACTGCTCCTAACAATATTATTTAAAGGCACCACATTCTGAACCGTTCCTTTTCCAAAAGTCTGTTTACTTCCTATCACTACAGCCCTTTTGTAATCTTGCATGGCAGCTGCTAAAATTTCTGAGGCAGACGCAGACAATTCATTAACCAGTATCACCAAAGGACCGTCCCAAACCAAACGATTGTCTGTGTCTTCGTACAATTCTATTTTCTCTTGTCCCGTTTTAACTTGTACAACTGGTCCGTCTTTAATAAATAAACCTGCAATATCCACCACTGTTTTTAAGGATCCCCCTCCATTGTCTCTAAGGTCTAAAATAAGTCCTTGAGCCCCTTCAGCTTTTAATTTTTCCAATTCAGCCGCAATATCGGTAGCCGCATTTCTCTCGTTATAATCTTCAAAATCTACATAAAACTTGGGTAAATTGATCAGGCCGTACTTGTAATCTCCCTGATTAACCGTAGCTGTTTTAGCAAAAGTCTCTTCTAATTTAACCACATCTCTAGTAATGGAAATCACTTCTAGGGAACCATCAACTTTTTTAACGGTCAGATCTACCAAAGAGCCCTTTGGACCTTTGATAAGCTTTATAGCGTCGTCTAATCGCATTCCCACAATATCTACTGGGTCCTCGCCAGACTGTCCCACTTTAATGATTTCATCCCCTACCTCAATACTTTGGTCCCTCCAAACAGGACCGCCAGAAATTATTTCCACAATTTTCGTTTGGTCTTTACGCTTTTGAAGTCTGGCGCCAATCCCTTCAAATTTACCCGACATATCCATGTCGAACCTGTCTTTTTCTTCTGGAGCAAAATAAAAAGTATGCGGATCATAAGTCTCTACGATACTATTCAAATACTGCACAAACCAATCTTTTCTTTCTAAGTCTGCTACAAAATCAAAATACTCTTCTAGGCTCTCTTTTGTTTTTGCTCTAGCCTCTGATTCAAGAACAATCACATCTTTAGGGGTATAACCCGTATCTTCAGTAGTCTTTAACGTCTCATTCTCTTTAGACCTGTGATAGGTCCCTAAAGAAACGTATTTTAATTGTGCCCTCCAACGGGCCTCCAATTCTTTTTTGGATTGAGCATAAGTCAATAGGTCGTAATCTACGACCAGCGAGTCTACTTCTGCAAAATCATAGGGTCCTTTAAGGGCTTTCTGATAGAGGTCTTTAGACTCATCTATTCTGTAAATTAAACGCTCGTGTACTAGATTAAAAAAACTAATGTCTATTTCTTTAATCTGATCATCTATTTGGGTCTTGTAGGCCTCAAATGTTTCTAAGTCGGAAGCCAAAAAATAACGCTTCATGGGGTCCAATCCCCCTATAAAATTATCGTAAACACGTACTGAAAATGCGTCATTCACAGCTGTAGGCTCAAAGTGTAGCCTTTCCAATACATAACTAATCAGTTCTAGTAAAAGTTTGTCTTTGTCTGAAGTCTCACTAATGCCTTTTGTGAAACTACAAGAGACAAAAGCAAAAAAAACAACGGAACAGACTAATATAAAATTCTTTTTCATCTTCTTTATTTTTTAGCAACCAGCCTTTTCAAAGGCTTTTAAAGTCCTAAGATAGGTAAAAGTGCGAGCAATTATTAGGCGTGTACAAATAATTTTTTGTTAAAATAGCCACAGCAGTAATGCCTATAATTATTGTATTTTTGTGTACAAACAGTCCACTATGCAAAAGCCACTGATACTCATTACCAACGACGACGGAATTACTGCTCCAGGAATAAGACACCTCATTGAATTTGCCAAGGAAATTGGTGAAGTGATCGTTGTGGCCCCGGACAGTCCTCAATCTGGAATGGGACACGCAATTACCATAAACAGCACCTTGTCTGTAGAGCAAATAGTCATAGATAAAAACAGTCCTGATCAAAAAGAATTTAGTTGTAGCGGTACGCCTGCTGACTGTATCAAAATAGCGCTTCAAGAAATTTTGAGCAGGAAACCCGACCTTTGTATCAGTGGAATTAACCACGGCTCAAATGCTTCTATAAATGTCATTTATTCTGGTACAATGAGTGCTGCTATTGAGGCAGGAATAGAAGGAATTCCTGCCATAGGGTTCTCCCTTTGCGACTTTAGCTGGGAAGCCAATTTCACAAGCGCCAAACCATTTATCCAACAAATCATTAAGGAAGCCTTAGACAAAGGGATTCCACCTGGGGTAGTGCTCAATGTAAATATTCCTAAAACAACGGAAACCGCCCGAATCAATGGAATTAAGGTATCTAGGCAGGCCAAAGGAAATTGGAAAGAGAAATTCGACAAAAGAACCAGTCCAATGGGGAAGGATTATTATTGGTTAACAGGTGTTTTTGATCTCCAAGACAAAGGAGAAGACACCGATCAATGGGCTTTAGATCATGGATATATCTCCCTAGTACCCACCCAATTTGACCTTACAGCACACCACGCTATTCAAAACATTAATACTTGGGAACTCCATGCAAAGTAGCAGAAAACACCGCTATAATATAGCCATAGGAATAGGACTTGGGTACCTTGCAAATACGCTAGGAATAATCCTATACATACTGCTTTTTTCACCACTAAAAATAACGTCTACCCTTCAAATGGCCTATTCAAATGGATACCTTGGTGCTATTATTGGGCTTGGTGCTATTTTAAATTTATTGGCTTTTTTTACCTGTATAAAGTTCAAAAAAGATCCTGAAGCCAAAGGGGTTTTAATTGCGACAATAACCGCAGCGCTCAGTATTTTAATTTTAAAAGCTTTGGGGCTATGAAATATTACATCATTGCAGGAGAGGCCTCAGGAGACCTTCATGGAAGTTATTTGGTAAAACATTTAATGAAAATAGATGCCAATGCAAAGATTAGGGCTTGGGGAGGAGATCTCATGGAAGCGCAAGGTGCGTCCTTGGCCATGCATTACAAAGAGATCGCTGTGATGGGTTTTATAGATGTTTTAAAAAAACTTCCTCAAATATTTAAAAATATTTCTTTCTGCAAAAAAGACCTTCTTGAATTTAAACCAGATGCCGTTATTTTTATTGACTTCTCCGGTTTTAATTTAAGAATTGCCCCTTGGGCCAAAGAAAATGGATTTGCCACACATTACTATATAGCTCCTCAAGTTTGGGCTTCTAGGCCAAAAAGAGTAGAAAAAATCAAGTCTAGTGTTGACCACTTATATGTCACTTTACCTTTTGAACCTGATTTTTACAAAAAACACCACTACAGCCCAACTTTTGTTGGTCATCCGCTTTTAGACCCCATCTCGGACTTGAAAGCTCCTGAAGAAAACTGGCTCACAAAACAAAACTTAGCTTTAGAGAAACCCATTATTGCCCTTTTACCAGGCTCTAGAAAGGGAGAGATAAAGGCCGTTTTACCACTGATGATAAAGGCCTGCAATCTATTTAAAGACCAACAGTTTGTTTTGGCTGCGGCGCCAAACATCTCCCGTAAAATGTACACAGACATTATAGGGGATGCTTCAGTGAAAATAGTTCAAGGTCAAACTTATGCCCTACTGCAACACGCAAAAGCGGCGCTAGTGACCAGTGGAACAGCCACCTTAGAAACCGCATTGATTGGGGTGCCACAAATCGTGTGTTACAAAACACAATGGCTTACTTATTGGATTGCAAAAAAAATCATTACCCTTCCTTACATCTCATTGGTCAATCTAATTTTAGATAAAGAGGCGGTACCAGAACTGATTCAAAATAATTTAAATGTCAAGAATTTAAAAACTCATTTAAATAAAATTCTACAGGGTGCTGAGCGAGAAAACCAACTAGAAAACTATCAAATTTTAAAACAAAAACTCGGTGCAGGGGGTGCAGCAGAAAGAACAGCGGCTGCTATTGTGCGCTCACTCAAGTCCGATAAATAAATTGTATCTTAGAAACTAAAGCTGTTTTTTACCGCCAGAACTGCAAGGCTATTTTCGGTCTTTTATAGGCAAATCCCCCTTTTTTTACCCAAAAAAACCTAGTGACCATAAGGAACTATGTTTTTTAAGCAATCTTCTCATCTTTTACTCCTCCTCTTAGGATATAGCCTAGGAATCATAGCTATTTACGGAGGTTTTTTTCCTTTATACACAGGCACTCCTCTATTGATCAGCCTATCTATCTGCACGATTTTGTTGGCCTATTTCACCAAAACAAAGGCCTATATATTTTGGGTATTTTGCTTTTTAGCGGCATTCTTAATGGGAAGCTTGCGCATGGAAATGCATCCGAGTCAAAGACTTTTCAAAGCACTTAATCATGTAGGAGAACAAAAAAATACCCAAGAAACAATAAACCCATTCACGCTTGAGGTCAATGAAAATAGGCCGCAATATTATCAATTCGTTATTGAATCGCAACTGAAAAGCAATGGAAAGCAATACCGGTATGTCGCTGAAATAAGTCCAATAAAAATTAAAGACAGTACTGTTTTTGCAGGTAAGCACCTTAAATTCAATTCTATAAAAATAGTAAAAGCATTGCTTTCTCATGCCAAAGACACCTTAAAAGAACCGCTGTCAGTAGGACAGGCAGGCATTGCTAAGGGCTATTTAAACAACCCGCGCGCCACGCAATTACCCAGAGGGTTTAGTTATAAAAACTACCTCAGGACCCAAGATATTCATTTCACCCTATACATGAGCCATTGGAAAAAAACGAAAAACATAGGCCCGAAAAGCACCTATAAATACCGCTCGAACATTGGAAATATAAAGCGTGAAATAATAGAAAAAGTAAAAAAAACTACCTTAGATTCCACTGTAATTCAAATATATAGCGCCTTAGTTTTTGGAGAGAAAATAACGCTAGATCCAGGCTTACTGAGTGCATACCAAAATGCAGGGGCTGCACATATTTTGGCCATATCGGGCTTACACATCGGAATGATTGCAGGCATGCTGTTATTTATATTAGCCCCACTTCAAAAACTTCCTCGAGGAAAAGTGCTCTCTAGCATACTGCTTTTAATTGGACTATGGACTTATGCGGTATTTTCAGGAAGTTCCCCATCTGTTGTTAGGGCCGTCTCTATGTTTAGTTTTTTGTCTATTGCTTGGATATTTAATAGGCCCATGTTTTCGCTGCACTACCTAGCCATTTCATTTTTTTTCATGGTCCTATGGAACCCATTGGTGCTTTTCTCCTTAGGGTTTGTTATGAGTTACACAGCAGTAGCGAGTATCCTTTTAGGAATGCCCCTTATTGAATCATTGGGTGTTCCCAAAAACAACTACGTGAAAAAGATTTGGCAACTCACGAGCATCAGCCTTTTGGCGCAATTAGGGGTATTAGGGCCCTCCTTATTTTCATTTCATCAATTTCCCTTACTGTTTCTAGCCACCAATCTTTTAATTATTCCATGTATAGGCATACTACTTGGCTTAGGTGTTTTTACCGGAATCTGGTTTGCTTTTTCTAGTCCACCCGATCTTTTGTTGTGGCTCTTAAACAAGGGCTTTTTAATCTTAAATTATACGGTTGAATGGATTGGCGACCAAGATCAGTGGATACTGAAAAACATTTACTTTCCGAGCAGTTACCTTTGGGGTGTCTTACTTTTGATACTAGGGTTTGTAATATGGCAGCATCAAAAATACCACAAGCCCCAAAGCTGGCGTTACTTTTTATGGGCCACACTTATTTTTCAAAGCATTGTTTTAG
>TARA_B110000977_G_scaffold199081_1_pt1 | contig 15023 bp, 15 predicted proteins | sample TARA_B110000977 | Tara Oceans TARA_B110000977 (sample SAMEA4397798) | marine metagenome | biome: Polar Biome; feature: [SRF] surface water layer (ENVO:00010504); material: water (ENVO:00002006), including particulate matter (ENVO:01000060) such as... | depth 5 m | reverse complement strand
AAGATCAATATCACTCGCTTAAATTAGAGCTAATACTATTGTCACATCTATTTACGACTCATGGACAATATTTATAGATTTATAAGAGTTGTATATGTAGATTCTCTATCTTTTGTTTAAAAATTAATTTTAATTAGGCAAAACCATGCAATTTGTTGTATTGTTAAATAGATGTATCCAAATTATGGAAGAAAAAGAGAAATTTTCATTAAAAAAAAGAATAAAAAGTTTCACCTATGCATTCAGGGGGATTATTTCCTCAGTTAAAAATGAACATAATGTGAGAATTCATATTTCATTATTGACTGTAGCCATAATATTTGCAATAGTATTTAAAATTAATTATTTGGAATGGTGCTTATTATTTATTGTTATGGCTATGGTTTTGACTGCTGAATTATTTAACTCTGCAATAGAGAAGTTAGCCGATATTGTTGAACCTGATTGGAATAAAAAAGTGATGCTTCTAAAAGACTATTCAGCTGGTGCAGTATTAGTGTCAGCAATTGTATCAATAGTAGTTGGTTGTTTAATTTTTGTTCCTAAAATAATTCATGTATTAAACTTTTAAGTTTTTTTGAACAAATAAATTAGTTCTGTTAATTCAATTTTTAAATAATTGAAAAGCCATAAAAAAAACAATTGAAATGGTTTTATTAAAATACACAAACCATTCGGTATTTTTACTGTTGAGTAGGAAAGGGGTTGTTTAAGACTTGAAGATTTTCTATTATATTTTTCTCTTTTCATAATAATTCTATTATATCGATTAAATAGACTTTTAATAAAAAATTTTTCAATTTTATGAAATCTTAGTGGTTTTTTTAACCTTTTTGGAAAGTGTTTAAGAGGAAAAACATTAAATGATTGGTATCCAAAAAATAAAAATTGAGTGATGTTAGAAAATAAATCATAGGAGTGCATAATGTTATATATTTTAGAATAAACATACGCTCTGTCAAGATATGTCTTGGTAAACTCTTGTTCGTACTTTTTCCAAGCTTTTAAATTTTTGTTACCTTTTTTAAAATAATCTAAAAGCAAAAATACTAGATATTCATTTTGTTGACTTGTGATTTCTAAACCAGGACTAAACAAGGGGTCAATAAAAGAGCCAGAATCTCCAATCACTGCAATATTATCATGGTGCATTTTAGTGCATATATATGGTAAAGAATTAATATGGTTCAATTTAGATCTCTTTGCATCTTTTGTTATTTCATTCAGAAGTTTGTCTTCATTTATTTTTTCTGTAAAATAAAACTCTGGGTCGTTAAATTTCACTTTGTTTTTATCATAAACTACACCTATACTTGTAGTTATTTCATCTAATTTAATAAACCACCACCATGAATTAGATTTTAGAAAATGTGTTGTGCTGTAAGACTTAGATCCAATTGCATTTTTTTCCCAATATGTAGTACTTTCTCTATCCCATAAAGAGTGTGGTGTCAAATTGGTGAAATGGGCAGAAATTGCTCCGGTATTTAATGGAATTTTCTTATCTGTCCAATTTAGCTTATTCTTTATATATCTGAATTTTCCAGAAGCATCTATAAACCAACAAGATTCTATTTTAGAGCTATGTCCTTTATATGTAACATCTAGAATACATTTATTTTTTTGAAATTTTACATCATTTAGTTCAACAGGTTTTAAGATAGTAATTCCTTTTTTTTTACATTCTAATAATAATTCAGAATCAAATACAGTTCGGTTTAGATGATATCCATTAGAAATCCCTTTAAATGAAGGGCTTGCAAATTCTAAAAAATCTTTTTTTTTTGAACTATTTTTTTCGTTAAAAATAAAACGTAATCCTGTTTTTTTAGTTTGCTCTTTTAGTAGGTGATTTATTCCTAATCGGTTTAAAAATATTGAAGATAAATCTGCTGTAGCTTCACCAACCTTTAATTTGGATTTTATTTTTTTATCTAAAATAAGTATTGAAAGGTTTTTGTTGCTATTTATTAAGTTAAGTGCAAATAATGAACCAGAAATTCCTCCACCCAAAATTACTACATCAAACTTCTTCAAAGGAGTTGAATTATATTTATAAACTTAATTATTGACTTTTATACTAAAGCCTTAAACCTAATCCTATCTGTGGTAACAAATAAGATTTGGTAATTTTTTCATCTCTAATAACTGGATTGCCGTCAACTGAAGGGTTACTTTGACCAAAATATAAAACCCCTCTTAATTGAGGATTTAGATAAAGCATTTGCTTGTATAAATATATCTCATGACTTAGATAGGGAGTGAAAATCCAGGTTGATATTCTAAATTTTTCTGTATTTAATGGTTCTTTTTGTTGAATGTCAAAATATTCCCAACCGAAAATAAATCCAATGTATGGATTACTTTCTAAATTTTTAAACAAGTTTAATTTGTATTTTCCAGTAACCGCAAATTCAAATCCTATTCTTACATCTGCATTGTCATTTACGCCTTCAAAAACGCCTTGTTTACTAAAGTCTGGAACATCACAACTTAGAAGGTAAATTCCTAAATTAAGATTCTTTTTTTCGTCAAGTACATAATATAAACTTGCTGCTGCACCATTTAAGAAAAAACTTGCTGGTTCAAGCTCTAAACGAAATTTTTTGTCACTTAATTTAAATTCTTTTTCTTGTGTTAAAAAAGGATTAAAAAAATGAAAAGTAAAAACTGTTAATAGTAATATTTTAAAATTATAAATCTTCATATCTAAATATTGTTTTATATAAATTTAATAAAATCTAAATTAAATGCATCTTTACAGTATGAATTATTTTACAAAATTTTTTGTTTTGTTTTTAATCTCATTTATAATTAAAATTTCTTTTTCACAGGAAAAATATTCCCCATTTTACTTAAATGAACAATCCCACTTATTGGAAAGTTACTTAAATGATAGCTGTATTGATATAGTTTCATTAAGAAATAATACAGATTTTCTTACCAATATTGATATTACTAAATTAAATGGTATTCCAATTGTCAAAAGAAAAAAAGCATTTATTAGGCATGTAAAGCACATCAGCGAGAAATTAGAAGAAGCTGCTTTAGATAAAAAAAAAGTAAATGATACCATTCTTAATTGGTTATGTGAATTGGAATATTTGAAGTTGTCAATTATAGAAAAGTCAAAAAATAACAATTCCCCTTTTTTAACTAAGGATCAAAAAATTAATTTAATAAGGAATACTCTTAAAAGTAATCGCATCATGCAATATCCAATTTCCCCTTCCATCGATATAAATACATATCAATCAATCTATTGGAACCCATTTACACATACCAATCCTAAAGAGTTCAAAAATCTAAGTAGACTAAAAAAAGTAAAGCCTAAAAAAGAAATGGCCGTAATTTTTAAAAAACTAAGTTACAGTGGTTCATCCCCCAAAATCAGCACCTATGATCTTAATTTAGATGATGAATGGTCTTTGAAATGGGGAGACGAAATTAATACGGATGTTGTTGCTTCTAGACTTTTTGCTTCTCTAGGCTTTGATGTAGACCATCCTTATTGTTATTTAAATGGTAAACTAATGCTGATTTTTGATAAAACATCCTCGATTACTAGCTGGGATCAACTTAAGGATAGTATATTAAATATATACAATATTGATCTCGATCCATTTTTTTTAGAGAGCGGAACTATTGATATGAAAACAGTAGCAAATAACGATAATCTTAGTGATTATATTGGTAATCAATATGTGAGATTTATTAAGTGTGGGATTGAAGCAAGACCTGATAGGGTTAAAAGATTAGGTACATTTCTTCCTAATATGCTTTATAACTCTAAAAGATTAGAACTTAGAGGAGTTTTATTGCTTCATTCACTAATTGGAAATTGGGATACAAGAAAAGAGAATACACTATTAACAACTATTCATGATGGTAATTATAATTATAATGTATCAGCAGTCTTTTCAGATTTAGGAACAAGTTTTGGTGTGTCTTACAGTATAATACCTTCAGATTTTAAGGTTGGTTTAGTAAATGAATTTTCGTGGGTTTTAGCTACCAGAAAAAATGATAAAATTCTTATTAAAAACTCTATAAATGAATTTTCCACGTCATATCTAGAAGCAGATTATAATGATTTAAGGTGGATGGCAAAGAAAATTTCTCTTTTGGACAGTCTGACAATAAGAAAGTGTGTTTCGAAGGCTAAATGGCCTTATCCAATTGAAGAACTTTACTTTAACAAATTAGCTTCAAGAAGAGCATCAGTTTTAGAATCGTTTGACTTAGTAGATCCTAATCCTATTTACTTTAATAGAAAGATAAATATAAAGGAAGATGGTAATTTTATTGTCAGGAAAGGTAAATTGGTTGTTGATTATGAAAAAAGTGAGAATCCAGAGAGTTTTTTAACTAAAAAAGGAAGAAAAAGAAATTATGGATATTAATAAATTATTAATAATTTATTTTTCAGTAGCACACTTCCAGCTCTTTAGTCAAGGTTTTGAAACACAGAAAAAATTTGCATTAAATGATGAAATTATTTTTACAGATTTTATAAATAATTCTAAAAATCTAGACGGGTTTTCTTCCCATTACCATTCTACATACACCTACTATGATCTTTATTTAGACAGTGACAACAACGATCTTTTTAAAATGAATTATTCTTTAAGATTTAGAAAAAGAACCATTAATGATAGTCTAGAAAATTATACTTTTCAGCTAAAAGATGAAATGAATATTAAAAAAGCTATTAGAATGGAAGTTGAAGAAAAAGAGCTAGATTTTTATAATGTCAAGCATAATGGTGAGTGGATTCCATTAACAAATGTACTAGACACCATATTTAATCTTCACAATAAATCATTAAATAATGAAGATTCTATTTCTTATTTGCAAAACTTAAATTTAATCTCTCAATGGATAGAAATAAAAGCAAATGCTCCAATAGCTCCATTTCAAAAATTACGAAGCATTGACTCTCTAATATTTAACGAATTAAAAGTTAAAAATTTTTCACCAGTATTAATTGGAAGTTCGGTTAGAATCAGAGGACATATTTATATTGATAGTACAAAAACCGCCAATGAGAAAATTCAATTGAACAGAGCAAGTAAAAAAAATACTCCTTTATTTTTTCAAGAAAATAAGAAGCTTAATTGGTTATTTGAGTCATCCTTAGATAATTCATTTTTCATTTATCTTAAAAACAATAAAACCATTAGAATTAAAGAGTATGAAGTTGAAAACAAATTCATCAATTCCATAAAAGGCCAACAATTGTTGACAAAATATGAGGAAATAATTTCTGAGAAATTAGGTTTTTATATTAAGTACGATTCAAAATACAAGCAGAGTATCCAATATTTTAATAATAAAGAATGAAGTATTCTCCATTCTTTATTTTAGACAGACTAATCGATTTTTATTTTAAAATATGTGGTCTTAAGTTAAATTATATTGACTTAGGAGAACACAAAATGGAATACTGGATAGGGAATAAGGATAAACCTGTTGTTGTCTTATTACATGCTTTTGGACCAAATGGTAAATATTCTTGGGCTAGTCAAGTAAAAGTATTGTCTAAAAAATACAAAGTTTTGATTCCTAATTTAATTTATTTTGGAAAATCTACAATGACCAATAAATCTTATCATGTCAAGGATCAAGTTGATGCAGTTAAATGTCTACTTAAAAATTTGAAAATTAATTCTTTTTCTCTAGGAGGAACTTCCTATGGAGGGGTAATAGCATTTGAATTATTACATACACAAAAATTTAAAATAACTAATATTTTCATTACAAATTCCCCATTAAAATATACCATGGATGATGTTTGGAATACTATAATTGAAGACTTTGGTGTAAATAAAAAATCTGAAGTTCTCATCCCTTTTAATTATAAACAATTAAAAAAACTTTTTAATCTTTCCTATTATAAAAAAAAGTACTACCCAAATTTTTTATTTAAAGATATTTTTAGAGAACTATATATATATCAAGCAAAGGAAAGAAGATTGTTAATTGATACTTTCGCTGAAGATCAAAAATATTTAAATGAGCGAAATTATAAAACAGATGTCCCAATATTGCTCGTATGGGGGGAAGAAGACAAACTATCGCCTTTAAAAATAGCCTTAAAATTCAAAAAAGATATGGGAGATAATGTTAAACTAAAAGTCATTTCAAAAACTGCACATACACCACATATTGAAAGAAGATCTTTATTTAATAAAATATTGTTAGATTTTCTCTCAGACTAGTTTTAAAGCCCTCTTTTCCATTCAAAATAACTAATTATTGACATAGAAATTAGAACAATTGCTCCCCAAGAATAGATATAGGTTGGCATATTTAACACACCTTTAAATTGCAAGAAAAAACCCCATATAAACATTCCAAATGTTTTAATTAAAACACTTGTCCACATGCCTAGGTGTAGATAGTTTTCATAAGGCTTGCACCTTTCTGTATGATAATTTAACTCATCAATAAATTCATGAGATAATCTTGTAATAAAAAAAGCAATAAAAAATGGTAAAGAAATCCATGGTGACCAGAACATGAAAATCAAAGATAATTCCATTAAAAGAGAACATACAAGAATATTTCTATGAGTTTGCAACTCTGTGTCAGTTATGTCAATTTCTACTAATTTTTTATGGGTTAAAGAATCAAACCCCCAAAGAATAGTAAATAACGTTGCTGCAATTAAAATTATTAATGCAAAATCTACTGGGACAATATTATTTAATGAAGTAAGCACTAATTATTGTTGAAATAAGTATTAATACACATGTGAATAAGTTCATCCATTCAGTTATTGTAAGATTGTTAGAAAGTGAATTTAATAATAATAAATTACAACTTCTCCATATAAAAGGAATCAAAAAAACTGTAAATATTAGTAAATTATTATAGTTGAAAAAGATTAAAATAATGCTCATGAAATTTATTAAATGCAAAATATTTATAGTGAAGTTAGTTCCCAAAACTACTGGGAAACTTTTTACATTATTTGATTTGTCTTTTTTTAGGTCAGGAATATCTCTTATTACTCCACCTATAAAAACCTGTATGGAAGCATATAAAAAAAGTGGAATTATATTTGTTTGGAAAATATTATTAGAACCTATTAAAACTAGACTTCCCCAAACAATACCAATTAATGCGTTTTTTACAAAAAATACATTTTTTAATTTGAAGGATCGGTTGTTAAATTGGAAATTAACCGAGTAAAGAAATCCTAAAACAGAAGACAACGAAAGAACATATAAAGTCTCTTTTTCAATTAAATAGACGGTGATGGGAATAGTTATAAATATAAGTTGTAAAAACATGATCAAATTAAGAGGTAAATAAAGAAAATGATAAATGTTAAATCTTAACTCTACATCTTGATCTACGTAATCATTAAACCTGTATATCAAAAATAAACCAGAGATTATGCACCAGATTAAAGTAAATAATGTTGATAATGGCTGGTTATAAGAAATTATAAATCCCGAGACAAGTAAGGATACGGATGCTATATAAAACCAAAGTAGGTTCTTATAATTTATTTCTGCTTTTATATTTTTCACGGAATCAATTTCCATAAAAGTTTTCTTATTTCCTAAACATTTTATTCTTAAAAAGGACTTATAAATCAATAACTATTTCCTGTATCTACAATAAATAATTTATTATTTTTCTTTAAAAAACTTCAATATCCACTGCATTAAAGTCATTTCTGAAATTACACCAATTATGAAAATCAATGAAATTACCCAACCAAATGTCACAATAGGTTTAAAACTACATATCATGAAAAAGGCAAAGCAAATTGTTAAAATTATTGCAGATGATAATATGCTAAATGAAAGTTCTTCCATGGGTTTTTTCAACCAAAACTTTCGATATAAAATATGAACGGTATCATCGTCTAATAGTCCTATACTTATCACTACGGTCAAAGCTGTAATAATATTAATATTTATGTTTAGCAGATAATAAATTATAATTATAAATCCAATAGGAATTAAATTTGGTAATAAGCTTAAAAAGGAAGCTAAAACAGATTTTGTAATGATTAGAATTATTAAAAAAATAACAAATCCCGAAGTTAGAAGTGATTTGATTAAAGAATTTGTTATGCTATTGTTTACTTCATCCATTAACAATCCCAAACTTGAGTAATATATATTAATTCCACTAGGGCAATCTTTTAATATTGCTGTTAATTTTTCATCACTAAATTTTACGACATCTTTTGGAGTTTTAAATCGCAATTCTATTCTGTAAGTATTAGATTTTTTATCGTAGTATGGATTTCCTTGATCAAAAAAATCGAATAAATTGGCTTCTATTCCATACCTTGTTTTGAAATAATATTTATCTAATGCACATGAAGTATTTATTACTAAATCTTCTTTTTTAAATTTAGTGCTTAGCTTTTCAATATAATCTTCTAAAGATTTTTTATTTATTTCTTCTTTATTGGTTGAGACTAATATATTTAATTCTATAGTTGAATAATAATTTTTTATTAATCTATCTTTCACATTGCTTATCTCTGAATTTTTTGGAAAGAAAATTCCAGTATCAGACTTTATAGATAATTTATTTACAAAAAATAAGGAAACCATTAATATAAGAACTAGTCCAAAAGAAATAGGTTTCTTATTTTTTATTAGAAAGTTTGATGCTACGTTCAGACTAGAATCATTTATTTTCACCAAATCTAATTGCATTAAAAGAAATGGTGCTATTGTAAATATTATGATGAACTCTAGTATCAACGAAATACTTGTTATTAATCCAAATTGTTGAATATAAATTGATTCATTAAAAAAGTAAAAGCTTAAAAATGCTGCAGAGGTTGTAGCAGATGAGAAAAATGATGGAATGATATAATAGGATATAACTTTTTGGGCTCTTAAGAATTTTGATTCTACATGATTAAATTTCACATATCCAGTTAAAAGATGAATAGAATCAGATAAAGCTAGTATTAAGACTATTGGAAAAACTAGTAAAGAAATTATATTTATTTGAACACCTATTAAGTAGAAAGTGAATATTGACACTGAAATTGGCCCTAAAATAGTAAATGCCATAAATATTAGAGCTTTATAATTTCTAAAAGCATATGTTATATATACTAGGAAAAAAGCAAGAATTAATATTATTAAATTTCTTATATCTTTAGTTATATACTTTTCGATAGAGGATTCTAGATGAGCTCTACTAAAAACATTTATTTTTTTAATCTTTTTAGGAGGAGACTTTACTATATTATTTATATAATCAATATCAATATTATTTAAATCCTTAAAAGAAATTACTACTAAAAATGACTTTAAGTCATTGGCTATGAGTTTGTTTAGTTCTGGTATCTGTTTTGCTTGTTTTAGAAAAGTAGATAATTTATTATTTTTAATTTTCCAATGTCTGATCATCTTACTGTAAAATGTAAGAGGACTAATTATTTTTGCGTTTTTGTATTTTAATTTTATTTTCTGTTTTAAGCTTTCGATTGCTTTATGAGTACTTTTTCTTTCGTCAGAATTTGGTAGAATTTCTAAATATATTTTTGACCCATTTTTAAAGATAGAATCAGTTCTATTATATTTAATAAATTCTTGATTATTTTCTAAATTAAATCCAGAAATATTTCCGTTAAATTTTGGAATTGGAATAGCAATAAAGAGAATAATAATTGAGATTATAAATATTGTAAATAATAATTTACTGTTATTTACTATTTTATTATAAAATTGATTGTTCTCAATCATGCTTTTAACTTAATGGTCATTTTTCGATTTTAAATTTAGATTGAAAGTTTAATTTTATATTAAGATTTTTTATTGATGTCAAAATATCTTCTGTAAATATTTTTCCTGGGCTTATTAACCCTGTCACTTTTGTTTTATTTTCTATAATTTTCTCTACAGTTTGTACAATAGCTTTTGCTGTAAACAGATACATGTCTTTAACATCCGCTTCGATTGTTTTAGAGTTGTTGTAACCTTGATTAATATTTACAAACATTTTACACTCTTGTTCCATTCTGTTTTTAACTTCTGGCCCTTCATAGTTTTTTAATCTTAACCTGTCAAGTTCTTTTAATGAATCTCCTTCGATCACCTTTTGGTTAATTAAGAACTTAGATTCATTTTTTTCGACCATCAAAAAGCTTTCAGCTTTGATAACATTAAAGTTCCATCTCGAAAAAGCAACTTCTGGAAGAGAGTATGGTATTGCTACTTCTTCATCTTTTTCAAACAATGTTTTTAATTGATCTTTTTTAAAATCACAATCCACCCATTTATTGTTTTGTATTTTTAAGCTCCTTCTGAACTTATTTAGTTTCATTGTCAATCTTGTCCCTGGAGATACTTTCTTTTGATTGAATTTATAAAATGTTTGGACAGTTTTTATATCATTTTCTTCATTCAAATATTGTAGCAATAAATCTGAAACAAGACTTTCAAATGCACAACTATGAATTATTAAAGCATTTTTTTCCTTTGAAATAGCATGAAGATGGTCATATGATTTTTTAACAAATCCAATTTCACCAGAAATATCTAAATATATTTTGCCATTTATAGCTGCATTTTCAACCAGTAAAAAAGATTCTTCAGTGAAAGGTCCGGCACAATTAATAATAATATCAGATTTTTCAATAATGAATCTCACATCTTCAATTCTTCTTAAGTCAATGGATTTCGAATTAAGGACATTTGAATTTCCTCTTTTTAGGTGATTAAGTTTGTCAATATTTCTTCCATAAATAGAGTAGGAGTATTTTATTTTATTTAATTCCTTACAAATTAGCTTTCCTGTATATCCATAGCAACCCACAACCGAAATTCTCATCTTGTAAAATTTTATAAATTATTAAATAATTAAATAGATTTTCTATTTATAAACTACTTATGAATCGTCAAGTTTTAAAGAAACAAGTTTGCACAAAGAGTGTACTGTAAATAGTTGAATAAGTTCATTAATGGTAAGTCCATTTTTAAACTTTTCAGAATCTACTTCATCCATGTGCACTTTTAAGGAATTCAATCCCTCTGGAGTTATAACTCCATCAATTTCATAGTCCACACCTCCTAATTCTTTTTTTGCTTTATCCTCTATATCACTTATCTTCAATTCAATATCATACAATGTTTCTAGCTCAAAAAGAATATCAACTAGATCAATAGAATCTATCTCAAGCTTATCAAATAAAGTATCATTCATACTAATATCCTCCTTTTTATAACCTGTAGAATTTTCAATTACATCACATACATCATTAAATATTTCTTCAATTTTTTTCATGTCTTTTATATTATTCCTCCATCAATAGTTATACATTCTCCGGTAATATAAGAAGATGTAACATCTGAGGCTAAAAAAGTTGTCATTTTTGATATTTCTTTTGTTTGACCAAATCTTCCTAAAGAGGTGATTTCTTTTATTTGATCTTTAATTCTGTTCATGATCGGTCCACTCATATTAGTTTCAATTACACCTGGTCTGATACAATTAACTCTAATATTTTTTCTTCCTACCTCATAGGCTAAAGTTCTTGTAAAGTTTTCTATTCCAGACTTGGCAGTAGCATAAGCAACTATTCCACGACCCTTTTTCACAGCAGATATAGATGAAACATTAATTATAGATCCTGATTTTTGCTTAAACATAATCTTTAAAATAGCATGGGTAATCATCATTGGACTTTTGAGATTTATGTCAATTGTATGTGAAATCTCACTTTCATTTAGTAATGCAAAAGGATACTCTTTTGTGAAACCTGCACAGTTGTTCAGAACATTAATTTTCTTAAATTTATTATATACTTTTTTAATGGTATTAGATATTTCAATGTAGTCGAGCAAGTCACATTTATATCCATGTAAATTTTTAATAGAAATATTTTTTTCTGCTAATTCAGACTTGAATTTTTCCATTTTGAATTCATTTCTATATAGACATATCACAATTGATTTTTCCTTTAAAAACTCAATTGCTATTTCCCCTCCAATTCCACCAGTTGCACCAGTAATAATAACTACTTTATTCTCTAAATTTAAATTCATATGCACTCATTTTTAATTGCTAAAACAGTATTTATTCCACCAAAAGCAAAATTATTTGATAAAGCATAAGTGATCTTTTTTTTGTAAGTTTCTCTTACTAAGTTGAAATCTTTAAAACAAGGATTTTTCAGTTTTAAATTACTTGGAATTGTACTATGCTTCATGATTTCTAATAACAAACAAAGCTCTTGAATTCCTGCAGCTGCTATTGCATGACCATGCCTGTCTTTTGTAGATGAAATAGGTATTTTTTTTGCTGCCTTGCCTAGGGCTTTTTCAATACATTCTAATTCCAATTGATCGTTATGTCTAGTCCCTGTGCCATGTGCATTTATATAATCAATTTGAGACGGTTTCAATCCAGAATCTAAAATAGCTTTTTTAATAGCGTTAGTCATAGATGTTCCTTCTGGATCTGGTGCAGTGATTTTATATCCATCTAAAGTATTACCATATCCAATAATTTGAGCCAAAGGTTTTATGTTGTTTATTTTTATAAATTCTTCGGATGCAAGAATAACAAATCCTGCGGCTTCTCCGGCTAAAGTACCATTTCTATTAGTATCAAACGGTGTACATTCAATACCTGATTCAGATTCTGGTATAACTCCGAGTTTACCAAAGGAAGTTAAAGGGACAAGGTTTATTAAAGAATCTGTTCCACCTGCAATAACTACTTGAACTTCTTTATTTATAATAGATTCAGAGCCTAGAGCAATAGCTTGAGTAGAGGATACACAAGCAGTTAAAATAGATTTTTGGAATGCACCTGCATTAAATTTTTCAGCAAGATATAATGCATGAATATCATATGGATTATTTAACAAATTAATCTTTGAATTATTGGTATTTAGTTTAGTTTCTAGTTCTTGAATTGGTTCAAGATCTTTTTTTATATAATTTTTGATTTCATCTTCAAAAAATTCTAATGGTATTGCATCTGAACCAATACCTAAAATAACTCCTGTTTCTTCTTCCTTTAATTTTTTAATTAATGGGGTTAATCTTTCTTTACTTTTCCAATATGCAGCAACTAATAGCTCTAGTTTTCTATCAATTTTACAAGCTTTTTTTATTATTTCATTTTCTTTTTCATATAATAAAGAAAGGTCTGTTTTAACTTCTGCAGCTTTCTTAAAAGGAATTCCATCAGTATTAACTCTTTCTACCTTTGATTCAGCACTTTTATTTGAAGAAATACTATCAATAATACCATCTTTTCCAACTGCTATTGGACTAATTATTTCATAATCAATTATATAAACTTTATTTTTCAACATGACTCAAGTCTGATTAGTGATTCTCTTCCATAAATATCTCTATCTAATACATCAATTATTTTAAATCCATTTTCAATATGCTTTATTCCCTGAATTATTCCAAAAGTCAAATTGGAAACTCCCAAAAAACCATACTCAGCAAAAATTGAAAATGAAGGTATGTTTAAAGTTTTAAAATATTCTTGGTCTTGGTAATTGGTTTCGTTATCTAATGCTCCTGAAAAAATCACTATTTCAGATTTATAATCTTGTATTAATTCAATCCATGTTCTTTTAATAGTCTGGGTCTGGTCATATAGTTTTGGAACTTTTTTAATATTGGACATCCTTGTGATTTTGCAAGAGACTTTACAATCTTTTTTTTGTTTTTTAGATAAAATAATATGTCCTCCTGCAGAACTCTCTTTTCCTATTGAATTAATTTCACCTATAGTCCTATTCATTAAATGGGAATAAATACTTGCATCATTTGAAGAGCTTACCAAAGTATACTCTTCTCCCTTATTTATTTCATTTATTCCTTGTTTTAATGCATAGTATGTAGATATAGAAGTGTTTCCAAAAGTTGCATTATTTCCTTTTAGTCCTGTGTATTGAGCTATAAAACTCATATTTGAATTTGTCAAGGTTTCTAGCGCTAATAGAGGAGGGCTTACTCTATAAATTTTTTTATAAATTTCTTTTCTTGAGCTACCTTCATAAACATCTTTAAAAACATTTAAAACTCTTGATAAATGTTTTTCAAAATTTCCTAAAAAAGATCCGTTAGCAATAAATAAAGACATTTTAGAAATTGTTTCATTACTAAATCCATATTTATTTAAAATTTCTTGAGCAGTTACGATAGACATTTTAACATCATCCCTCATAACCTTTTGGTCACTTCTTATTGGAAAATAATCTGTTTCTTTTGCAAGATTTAATTTTCCAATTTCAACAGAAATATCATTTAATTTTGATATTTTTTTTATTTCAAAATTACTAGATGTAAAACTAGTATGACCTAATATGTAAGTCACTAATATTTGAAATTTTTTGGTAGTATATTATGGTAATATAAGTCTCTTTTCTTAATGAATGGATTATCTTTTGTCTCTGATTCTGTCCCAATTACAAAGGACAATGTTGCTTCACAAACTAATTTATCACCGACCTTTGTAGTTGTTTTAGTTGTTCCTCTAGCTCTATCGATTGAAATAATGGATGTCTCAATTACACATTGATCACCAGGCTCAACAAATGTTCTAAATTTTGCCTTTTGAATGATACTAAGTACAGGATATACTTTCCCTTTATTGGAATATTCTTTGTAGTAGCTCATTTCTATTAGAATAGCTGATATTTGGGCCATAGACTCTGTTAATAATACACCTGGAACTGTAGGGAAGCCTGGGAAATGGTCGTCAAAAATTTGATTATCAAGACTCCAACATTTTATTCCTAATGCAGATTCTCCAGTGATAATTTCTTTTATTTTATCAATCAAAAAAAATTTCATTTGGTGTTAAATTTAATACTACAAATTACCGAATTATTATTTTTTAAAAAAAACAAATAACTAATTAAAAAAGATAAAAATTAGTAGTTTAAATTTTCGTTAAGTTTCTTTTAATCAATATTTTAACTTTAATAAAAATGATATTAATAATCATAGAATTATAAGAGTATCAATATCTTCTCTGAATCTTTTTAGATAGCTAAACGAGGG